>JAABUX010001632.1_pt1 | contig 19223 bp, 10 predicted proteins | sample 5561851 | NCBI WGS metagenome assembly JAABUX01 (sample SAMN10711883, study PRJNA513361) | rock metagenome | isolation source: Antarctica rocks | place: Antarctica: Victoria Land, Richard Nunatak red sandstone | collected 2016-01-03 | reverse complement strand
GTATAAAAAAGATGAAATCTTCTACTAATAGATTACTAACAAGTAAGCTTAACTTAAAACATACAAACGATAAAGTAAATGTAACAATATACACTTACAATAGACGAAAAAAATATTTTATAAATAAAATGGCGAATTCTGTGGGTTTTGTATCTCCTAACTTAGAATCCATAGATATAAATGAAGTATTTACTCCTTTTATGGAAAACTTAAAAGAAAATGTCAATAATCTAGAACTTAAAGTTAAAAAGCGCACCGATGTTTTGTTAAAAGAAGTTGTTTCATATATGAAAGAAAAAAAACATGTACCATTAGCAAAGTATAGTAACAAGTTTTACATTGTAGATTATGTAAAAAAATATATGCGCAAAGAAATAGTTTCAGTTCAGCACAAACAGTCCATTTCTTTTGAAGAATCCAAGAATGATAAACAATACCTACTACCTCTAATTGGTCTTATAGAAAGAATTTACAATAAAAAAATAAGTTTTCACATTGTAAATTTAAAGTATTTTTATAACAGCGGCAGTATTTTTTCAAAAGCTCTAATGACTAAATTAAAAAATAGAAAAAACAAGCCAATGACAGTATTAACAATTTCCTTGAACACTTTTGAATTACCACCTTTGTATAAATTTACTGTTTATAATGATATGTATAATAGAGAAAAATTTATACAAAATTTACCTGTGAGAAATTTGACGTACAACGACATGAGACATGAAACTGAAAAAGATACAACCCATAGTATACTACACAGCAAAGATATATTAGACCAATCTTTAGTAAGTTTCGATAATCATAATAATTATGCAATGGACCCAAGTATGCCGGAAGCAAACCTTAATAGAGTTATAAAGTTACTTAAAAATAAATTCACAAATGGTGTTAGAACTGAAGTAGCAGGTAGATTAACTAAACGCAATACAGCTGAAAGATCTATATTTAATCTTAAATACAAAGGTAGCATAAAGAATTTGGACTCCTCTCACAAAAGATTACCTGTCGTTTTATTAAGAGGTTTTGCTAAACCTAATATAATGTATAATCAATCCAAATCGAAACTACGCATAGGTGCTTTTGGCCTTAAAACTTGAATTAGCAGTAGTTAAACTTCAATACTTACATGATTAATAAACTAATTTAAAGGCAGAATCCTATGAGCAACTCTACCGCTGAAACATAATACAAAAACCATCTCGTTAAGTATGCGTGACCTAAACACACAAACTTTAGGCTTAAAAATTTATATTCGATGTAAAAGTATTATTTAAAATCCAGCACACCTAAAAAAGGAAATTAGCTCAATGGTAGAGCAACCGTTTTACACACGGTAGGCTAAGCGTTCAAATCGCTTATTTCTTATTGCTCTTTTCTAGGAGCAAATTTAGATAAATTTTTGGAAATTTGTTTATGCTACCTGTCAGCTACCTATTATGTTTGGTGTTTAAGGTGTAGATGTAACTACTAACTATAAATCAATACATAATTTCACTACTTTCGGCTTATACTTTGCAACATAGCTGGTAGGTAAATAAATATGAATTTTCAGAGCATTACTAAAAAAATAATAAAGTTTTATGTTATTTTTATGAAACTTTTTTGTAAAAAAAATTAAAAATCTACTATTATTTATGTAATTCTTAAGGATAAAGGTACATCTTATGGCACATGTACTAGTAACAAACCAATTAACGCAATATCTATTCATATTCGGTTTTGACCAGCCAATTTTAAAGTAAAAGTAACATAAGTTGCTAATGGAATATACATTTAAACTTGAAATTATACGCTTCAGTTTAAAAGGGTTTTTTACTTCCACATAAAATATATAAATATACTTAAATTAAAAACAATGAGAACTCTTAAAACTAATCCTATATTAAAACTAATTAATTCTTACATTGTGGATTCTTCACAACCGGCTAATCTTAGTTTTATGTGGAACTTTGGATCTTTATTAGCTTTTTCTCTAATAATACAGATAATCACAGGAGTGACCTTAGCTATGCATTATAACGCTAATACATTGGAAGCGTTTAACTCAGTAGAGCACATAATGAGAGACGTCAATAACGGATGATTAATACGTTATCTACATTCCAACACTGCATCCGCGTTTTTCTTTATAGTCTATCTGCATGTAGGTAGAGGATTATATTATGGGTCATATAAAGCTCCTAGAACTTTGGTTTGAACCATAGGTACGGTTATATTTATACTAATGATTGCTACGGCATTCTTGGGTTATGTTCTCCCTTATGGACAAATGTCACTATGAGGTGCAACAGTTATAACTAGTCTTATGAGCGCTATACCTTGAGTTGGACAAGATATCGTCGAGTTTATTTGAGGAGGATTTTCCGTAAATAACGCAACGCTAAATAGGTTTTTTGCATTACATTTTGTTTTACCTTTTGTACTAGCCGCTTTAGCTTTAATGCATCTTATAGTATTACATGACAGGGCTGGATCTGGTAATCCTTTGGGTATCACCGGTGCTTCTGATAGAGTACCATTTGCCCCTTATTACATATTTAAAGACTTAATAACAATCTTTATATTCATATTAGGACTATCCGTTTTAGTTTTCTATATGCCAAACATCTTAGGTGATAGTGAAAATTATGTAATGGCTAACTCTATGCAAACTCCTTCTGCTATAGTACCTGAATGATACTTGTTGCCATTTTATGCTATACTTAGATCAATACCTAACAAACTACTGGGTGTTATCGCTATGTTTTCTGCTATACTGATATTGTTAATTATGCCATTTACTGATTTATCTAGATCAAGGGGTATACAGTTTAGGCCTTTGAGTAAAGTACTCTTTTTTATTTTTGTAGCCAATTTTCTAATACTACTACAATTGGGAGCTGAACATGTGGAATCACCTTTCATAGAATTTGGACAAATATCCACAGTATTATATTTCGCACATTTTTTAGTTATAATCCCTATAGCCAGTTTAATTGAAAATAGTTTAGTTGAACTATTTGAAGAAGCTGAAGAAGCTGAAGAAGCGTATGAGGAAAGTTATGACCAGTTTTCTTTTCCCACATATATGACCGTACAATCTTTTTTACCGTCTTTCGCTCTACTTACTGATAAAAATAGAACTGAAAAGATTCTCAATGAATTAACAAGAGATGATTCCATGGCAGCTAAGAGAATCTTGCAAGGAGCACGTCCGGAGGAGGCAGCTGGTTGATTAGAAGAAGCGCTGGAAGCTAGGGGAGAAAGCCCCGTTTATAATTCTGATTCATCCTATGACAGCGAAAATTTAACTGAAATATTAAATAAACACAAAAAAGGAAACCGCATCATACAAGAAGCATTGGATGAAGCAAATGAAATCATTAAAAACCATGAAGAAGAAACAAAAAACCCAAAAACAGAAAATAACCCAGGAACAGAAAATAACCCAAAATCAGAAGATAACTCAAAAATGGATATAGACAGTGAAGATTCAAAAAGTGAAAGTTCAGAGAGTAAAGTTTCGGAAAATAAAGGTAAGGGTAAGGGTAAAGATGACGATGATAATGGAAATGATGGAAAAGGAGGTAGCGGCGGAGGACCAGCAACCAGCCGTGAACGGAACACAAAAACGAAAGCAACAGAGGGAATAAGTGTAAGCGCAAAAAATGCCTTTGTCGGTATGACTTTTGCATTAACGCTTACAACTGTTCTATGCTATATGTATTTTGATATAAGCTCTTCTATTTTAGCTATATATGCACCAAGTTTAGCAAATTTTTCACTACAGGAAGCGTTATCTACTCTAACAAATCTTTTACTAGGAAAAGCGTTACCTATAACTTTGTGTGATGCACCTAAACCTTGAGGTTTTTATTTCCAAGACAGTGGTACATCACAGATGGAAGCTCTAGTAGAGCTACATGACAACATCATGTTTTACCTGGTAATAATATTATTTGGGGTAGGATGAATATTAGTTTCTATAGTTAACGTATATAATAATGTACAATCTCCTATATCCCTCAAATATTTAAGTCATGGTGCCTCGATTGAATTAATATGAACTGTAACGCCTGCTATAATATTAATACTAATTGCTTTTCCATCATTTAAATTATTATATCTTATGGATGAAGTAAGTGATCCTGCCATGGTCGTACTCGCGGAAGGGCATCAATGATATTGAAGTTATCAATATGCAGATTTTATGGACATTGATGAAGACTTTATAGAATATGATTCATATTTAGTGCCCGAGTCTGATTTAGAAAATGGTGCTCTAAGAATGTTAGAAGTAGATAATAGACTTATTATACCAGAACTAACACACGTTAGATTTATAGTTGGAGGAGCTGACGTAATACATTCTTTTGCTTGTCCAGCTCTAGGTATAAAATGTGATGCTTACCCCGGTAGACTGAATCAATCCTCAATTATGATAAATCGTGCAGCCACTTTTTATGGTCAGTGTTCAGAAATTTGCGGTATATTGCACAGCAGTATGCCCATAGTTATTGAATCCGTTTCTATAGAACGTTTTTTAGGTTGGCTTTTGAGCCAATAGGTGGAACTGTTAAAGTGTGCATGCACAAGGTTAAAAACTTGGACCTGGATTAAATTATGAATAAGGAAAATTGTTACTAAACTAAATTTCAAACGTGATGATAAGCTGTACTAGAGTAAGGAATCTATTAAGAGTTTAGGTTGTTAGCAATTTGAATTTTGTTTTTCCAGATTACTGACCCAACTGACAATCTAGAAAAAATTCTTATTAGCTCAATGGAAGAGCATAATACTTCTAATATTTAGATCTAAGTTCGATTCCTAGATAAGAACTTCGTATTTGTATTGCGAAGTGTTAGTTAATGATTTACATCTTTGTGGCAAGGCTATATAAAGTTATACAAAGAGATGTGTTGTATGAGGTAATACAGTTTGATTGCAAATCTTACACAAGAGGTTCAATTCCTCCATATCTCTTGTATATACTATAATTAGTGAATTTAATTACAAAGATTGAATACACAATATTTACCGTTGTTAAATCACGACGTTGTGAGGATTTTTAGGCCTTATATTTTACATAAGTTTAGTATTTACATGCCTTATAAGATGCTAACTATTAATGATCTGTAAAATTATAAGGTTAATATATTAAAACTTGTTAATAAACTATTAATTAAATGAAAAGATCAATAAATAAGCTTATCACGTAAACAAACGTATCTTGAATTACGTAAAGCTAATATTTGATTTGCATTATCCTTAATATATTCCTTTTTCTTTTAAATTATTGATCTGGTTCATTTTGTATTTTTGGGCAAATGCCTTATTAATTTTGTATGTCATATGAAAAATGATTATTTGTACGAGGACATAGATGTTACTAACACCCTTAGTTGTTTCTATAATTGAAGTAATTATTGTAACCGTGCCTGCTTTATTATCTGTAGCTTTTCTTACTGTGGCAGAAAGAAAAACAATGGCAAGCATGCAAAGGAGACTTGGTCCTAACATAGTAGGTTATTATGGCTTATTACAAGCTTTTGCTGATGCTTTAAAGTTACTACTGAAGGAGTATATTTCTCCTACACAAGCTAATTTAATTCTTTTTTTTCTTGGACCAATTGTAACTCTAGTGTTTTCACTCTTAGGTTTTTCAGTTATACCATTTGGTCCCGGTTTAGCTTTATCGGATTTTCATTTAGGCATATTATATATGCTTGCAGTATCTTCCCTATCCACCTACGGTATACTTTTAGCTGGTTGATCCGCCAACTCTAAATATGCTTTTTTAGGCTCATTGAGAAGCACAGCTCAGCTTATAAGTTACGAACTTATACTTAGTTCAGCTATCTTGCTTGTAATATTGTTATCAGGTAGTTTAAATTTAACCGTTAATGCTGAATCTCAGAGGGCTATATGGTACATTATTCCACTTTTGCCTATATTTATGATATTCTTCATAGGATCTGTAGCGGAAACCAATAGAGCTCCTTTTGATTTAGCAGAGGCTGAATCTGAACTAGTTAGCGGATTTATGACAGAGCATGCAGCCGTCATTTTTGTTTTCTTTTTTTTAGCTGAATACGCTAGCATATTGCTTATCTGTATATTAACCAGTGTATTATTTTTAGGCGGTTATTTGTTATATTTTTCTATAATATTTGATGTGTTCGATTATTATGAGATAATGTATTTACTTGATGAACCATTTAGCTACATTGATACTAAATATTATTTATTACTATCTAATCCTGTTATGGAAGGTTTGGTGTATGGTCTTGTTCTAGGGCTGAAATCATGTGTAATGGTGTTTGTTTTTATATGAACAAGAGCCTCGTTCCCTAGGATACGATATGATCAGTTAATGTCATTCTGTTGAACAATATTATTACCGTTAGTCATAGCTTTTATAATATTATTTCCTTGTATATTATATACCTTTGATATTGTGTGTACTAACGTTTTTTTATTGTAATGTGAACTGCAAGGTTATCACTTTTCACACGTATATAAATATGTAGAAAACTAATAAGCGTACTACTTAAAACCTTTTTTTACCCTTCATAAGCTTCATGCTTGACAGAAAATCGATTTTGTATAATGATGCATGTCATTTATTATATTTTTATATACGTCTAATCATTATTGTGTATTTTATATATACTACCGGTTTAAGCTTTTCTTATTAAGATTTCTTACTATAACTCATATAACATAAAGATGGTACAGGCAGCAAAGATAATAGGTACGGGTATGGCTACTACAGGTTTAATAGGAGCAGGTGTGGGTATAGGTGTGGTATTTGGAGCACTTATATTAGGTGTTGCAAGGAACCCGTCTTTAAGAGGCCAATTATTTGCATATGCTATACTAGGATTTGCATTCGCAGAAGCTACAGGTTTATTTGCTCTTATGATGGCTTTCTTACTTTTATATGTGGCTTAAACAGTATAGCAACTTATAAATAATAAAACAGTAGATTTATCTACTGTTGAATTATTGGCTTTAATGCTTCATGTATTCTCAATAGCATGTCTTTTATGAAGACTAGGGTTCGCCTTGGTTACTTTGGTAATATGATATGGGTGATTTTCGTGGTATGACTTCAGGTCTGCTACATGTTTAGGATAATTAGGATATTTTTTATACTCAGAAACTTCTCAGCCTCTACCAATATAACTGTGTTTACACAGTATGGTAAAAATGATATATGTATTAATAAACAAAATGATAAAAAATTTTAAATGAAAACCATTAATTTTTTATTAAGATCTCTTATATTGCTATTTGCAATTTTTATTTCCTTATCTATATTGTACTTTTATAGTATGCCTAGTACCGTTTCTTGCCAAGGCGTTAACCCCTCCATTTTGGATACTATGTTCTGAAAAATCGAACAACAAAAAGATAGTGTTTGACATGTCTTATTTCGTAATGTTGGCATAAAATACGAAGTGATGATGTGTACTGAGGACACAGATACTACAACTAGCCGATTTGAACTTAGAGAAATCGGACCTAATTATCCTGGTTTATTCAAACCTGATTGCTTAGATACCATGTTTAGAGAAGAAAGAATACAGTATATTACTCAAAACAATCAAGCATATGAAATATTAGAAAATGATGCTATGCGATTAACGGGTTCTAGAGATCCGAACTTAGTCTTTGTACGGAGTGATCACAATAATGTTGTCGATGCAGCTATGGAACATTTCAATAGCATACAACGGGGAGAATACCATCCAAATCTCGAAAATAAAATAAACCCTAACGCACACGGTAAAGGTGTCAATGTATTGGGTAATGTAACCAATACTTTTGGAGATAATAATAGTAAAACTTGACCAGCTGAAAGCCATAAAGCTTCTAGCAGTTCGAGTAACATGAATAGTTCCAACAGTACAAACGACCCGCACACGCCTAAACGTGGACGTGGTATTAGAAGCCCTCTTGATCAATTTACAATAAGAGATTGATTAACTTTTACAGCTCCTTTGTTAGGTAATGCGCAGCTTAAGTACACTAATATGGGGTTTTATTTAACCATTGTTACATTTATAATTGTAACCTTGAGTGCTTTAGCAATAAATTACGAAAGAATAATGGCCAATAAATGATCAACTAGCCAGGAATCCATATATGCAACCGTTTATAATATAGTTGTAAGTCAAATAAATACAATAAAAGGCCAAACGTTTTATCCTTTTATTTATTGTTTGTTTATTTTCATATTAACCAATAATTTAGTAGGTATGGTACCCTACAATTTTGCTCCCACTTCACACTTTGCTCTTACTTTTTTTATAAGCTTTACTGTGGTATTGGGATCGACTATTTTGGGTTTTATTTTACACAAACTAGGTTTTTTTTCTTTATTTGTGCCTTTGAATTGCCCTTTAGGTTTGTTACCACTGCTAACGCTTATAGAATTTATATCATATTTGGCGAGGAGCGTTTCTTTAGGTTTGAGGCTAGCAGCAAATATATTAAGTGGACACATGCTCCTTAACATATTAAGTGAATTTACATATAGCATGATGGAGACGAGTCTTAGTTCTGTTTGTGTAAGCATTATACCTATTTGTTTTATAATGGCTTTTGCGTGTCTCGAATTTGGTATAGGTTTTATACAAGCACAAGTGTTCAGTGTACTCAGTTCTTCTTACATTAAAGATTCTTTGTTTTTACACTAACCATTTATACTTTCTCTTAAACCTTTAACAATTTTAAATCTAGTGTTATTTAGTTAAAAACTATGAAGGTTACAATAAATAAATTTCAGGCTTACAGCTAGCTAAGTTGCATTAGCTCAAAAAAGCCGCAAACATTTATTTATATTTACGTATGCCTCAATTAACGCCTTTTTTTTTTACAAACCAAACTGTTTTTGTTTTCGTAACACTTATATTTTTGGTTTATTTATTCTCTAGGTACATTTTACCACGTTTTCTTCGTAGTCATTGAGGCCGAAATATTTTTGTTATATAACTTTATAGCTATAGCAAATATAGCCATAATAGGTCCAACATAAAGTGTGACACATACTGTTTTATAATGTTATTTATTAGTGTATTTCATATAAACTAATAAAAAACGTATAGGAAAGTCCGGGATTTAATAAATTTATGTCAATAGCACGCTTTTAACAAACGTTTTATTATACAAAGACTTGAATCTTTATCTTATACAGAAAATATATAATAAGCGATTAAACTAACTTTACGTAGTATATGTTACAATATACGATTCTTGTATTGTATATAGTAAACGCGACGCATATTAATGAAAAAACAATTTTAAATTAAATCTTAGTTTAGACACACAAACAGTGACAGGAACCGGCTTATTTGTATCCACTTAAAACGTCAAAGTAATGGACTACAAAAGATTTATTTTTAATGTTTACCATGAATTTTTTAATATAATTAACCAAACTTAAAAATACAAATTGACAGTGTAAATATTATGGTGTAGTGGTATAATGTGCTATATACTATCGTGTAGTATATGTATATATATATATATATTATACCTTGTCATGAAAATTGTTAATGTGGTTCACCTACATGATGGTGAAATATGAAATAACAAATAGATTTATCATTAGTGACATTAAAACAATTAATAAATTATAGTTGAGTTTGATGATGGCTCTGAATGAACGCTGTCCAAATGCTTGACACATGCTAATCGAACGACACCACTCTTGTCTTTAAAGACAAGAGTGGTGTAGTGGTGTACAGGTGAGTATAAGATAACGCAACCACCTTGGAGTAAGGAGAAAAATCCCTTATAGGTGTTTATGGATGTAAATGTAACTGTTTATTTTTATAAAATACAAAGAAAGAAACACAAGTTTCGCTCCGAGAAGTATGCGTTTCTCGTGTATAGTAGTAGTTGAGGTGAAAGCTCAACTAGCCAAATATGCGTAGTCGTAACTGAGAGGTTGATCGACCACAATGGGCCTGAACAAAGCCCATGATGAAAATTACAGCAGTGAGGAATATTGGTCAATAGCCTAACGGCTGAACCAGCAACTTGGAGGAACGAATAGTGAAAACTAGTTGTGCCAATAATTTATTGGCACAATATCGGCTTAGTCGAATAAAGTTCTGGGTAGAATTATGATGATGACATTATCTACCTATGTGTCTTGACCAAATTACGTGCCAGCAGTCGCGGTAATACGTAGAAGACTAGTGTTATTCATCTTTATTAGGTTTAAAGGGTACCTAGACGGTAAATAAAGCCTTAGTTGGGACTAATTTACTAGAGTTACTTGCGAGGGAGCATTAAAGTACTAATGGTGTAGAGATAAAATTCTGTAATACCTCTTTTCGAAAGAAAAATAACGGCACAGGTATAGGCGAAAGCATCTCCTTATGTGATAACTGACGTTGAGGGACGAAGGCTTTGTGTAGCGAACAGGATTAGATACCCTGGTAGTCAAAGCAGAAAATGATGAATGTCATAGATTAGACAACCGTTTATTCTATAAATGAAAGTGTAAGCATTCCACCTCAAGAGTAATTTGGCAACATTGGAACTGAAATCATTAGACCGTTTCTGAAACCAGTAATGAAGTATGTTGTTTAATTTGATAATCCGCAAAAAACCTTACCACAACTTGAATGTATGTATTTGTTATATACACAAGTGTTGCACGGCTGTCTTCAGTTAATGTCGCGAGACCATGGTTAGCTCCATTTAATTAACGTAAACCCTTACTTTATTTTTTTATAAAGTAGTTCTCCGCTATATTGGATAAGATAATAGGGACTAAGACAAGTCATCATGGCCTAAATGTTGTGGGCTACAGACGTGCCACGTGAGCCTTTACAAAAGGATGTGAAATTGCGAAATTAAGCTAATCCCTTAAAACTGGCTATACAATTGTAATGGATTGTAGTCTGTAACTCGACTACGTGAAATAGGAATTACTAGTAATCGTGTATAAGTACGGCACGGTGAATTTTATCTCAGATAGGTACTAACCACTCGTCAGGCGCTGAAAGAAGTATGTGCAATAAGTTTGACTAGCATTTATTTTCAATGTAAACAATTAGGTTTATAAACTTAGATGTGAAGTTTTCGTATGCGTGACTTTGATTAGTGTTAAGTCGAAATACGGTTCGTGTAGTGGAAGTTGCACGGGACTAATAAATAATTAAAAATACCCCTTAGCTTCAGAGGAGGCTACCGCAATGCAAACGTTTTTCCTTATTATGTTTGTAAAAACAAACTATATGGATCTCGTCTTGCATTGCAGTGATTTTTTAACTTAAATGGTAAAGTGTGCTTATTGATACATCGGTTTTGCGTAGGAATACCTCAACTCAATAAATACGGCGTTCGAATCCCCAAAAAATCTTATAGCTTAACCTGCGTACAAAGATATATGATGCATTTAACATCGTAGAAATTTATATTTATATGTATATATATATATAATTAAAAAGGAAACTTCCATAATAGGTAATATGGGCTGAGCTGTAAACTCAGTAGCGTTTAGCTTCTAAGAGTTCAAATCTCTTGTTTCCTATGTTGTGTACAGTACACAACTGTCAGACCTTAGTTTTTAATAAAATTTAGGGTTTTTAGGTTTTTTTTTATTACACAAAAAATAAAATTTAAGTTTAAAATTGGCTAAATTGCATTATTTTAAGAAAGCCGCAAATATTTATAGACTAATAGTTATAACTTGATAAACAAAATTTCAATATTGGTAATTCTACTCTACATGCATTTAAATACGCATACAAAAAAACTAGGACAACGATACTGCTTTAAACTTTTTACAAACACTTTACTGAGTTAATAAAACTACTATATGAATGTGGAATGTCTTATGGTATGGTGTGTTTCCTTACTTCCACGAATTGTTATATATGTAGCAAAGCACATGCGGTTTTGTAGTCAATTACTCTTTACGAAAACAGTTTTTTCTTTTATATGCTTTTTGCTGCCCTTAACTTATTTTTTTTTTACGTTTTACCCATAAGTATTAATTTTGCAAGTGAATAACCTTTTCTCCATAAAATTATACTTATAATTTATATTATAATTATTTTTTGGATTCCTTTCAAATTTATACCGTTTTTTGTATATGAAACATATAAATATGTTCTACATTAAAAATAAAGATCCGAAATAATTTATAAAGGAACTACACAGAGAGGCTAAAGCTAAATATAACTGCTCAGAGAAAAGATAAAAAACTATTGCTAAGGAGAAAAAAGCTACTTATAAACAAAAGGCCGGAACCAAAGGTGCTTTCCACGATGTGTTTGGTCATTATGCCTACCACAGGGGTAAGAGATAAGGCACCATAAATAAAAAAGATTGCGCGAACTGTTGTGAATAATGCAACAAATTTTTTTGTGTTTTTTACAATCTTTTTTATTTATATTTCAAGAATATAATTTAATGGTAAAATAGGAAGCTTCAAACTTCAAATTCTTGGTTCAAATCCGAGTATTCTTGAGCATTATTATTGTTAGTGCAAGTGGCATTGAGTTTGAAAGTCCTTATAGCTCAACGGTAGAGCGAAATACTGTTAATATTTTGATAAGTGTTCAATTCACTTTGGGGACTGAGATCGATTTATTTGGATCGTTATCGATTTAAAGGTATGTTAGCTTAATTGGTTAAGCATTGTGTTTCGGCCACAAGGATTACAGGTTCGAGTCTTGTACATGCTTCTTCGTTAACGGGATTTTGGAGTGGTTACATAAAATTAAATAATTTATGTATTACTAATAAAATTGAATAAAATATTTCATAGTTTTACGAAATGTACATATAAATATGTGACTATTAATTTATTTGGTAGACTTATTGATTTAATGCAAGCACCTCCCTACTAAAGCGGGAAATCATTTAATTGAGAAACTAATAATAAGTGCATGAATACAACTATCAATTTTTATACATTAGAGTTAGAATCTACAATAAAAGAAGTAGTAAACAATTCAACTCATTACATGGTAAACATCAACAATTTGGAACACAAATACGAGGACCTAACCAACGGCTATAAGGGGAATTACTTAAATCTATTGTCTTTGATATCTATACTATTAACTATATCCGTCATAATAAGCAAAAACCCTGTGGTGTCTGTACTGTTTCTGATAGGACTGTTTTTTAGCGTAGCATGTTATCTTATACTTATAGGTATTAATTTTATAGGACTCTCCTATCTGCTAGTATACGTTGGTGCAGTATCTATCTTATTTTTATTTATATTAATGCTAATAAACGTTAGAGTTTCTGATTTAATGACAAACAATGCAAATAGTATACCTTTAGTACTGATAATGGCGATCTTATTTATTTATCCTGTCCAACAAATATTACCTACGGATTTTGCTCTTTTTGCAAATTGAACATATAACACTTGAGGTAAAAACTACGAGTTCTTGTTTGGTTTAAACGAATATATGGATTACCATTTACTCAACAATAACACTAACCTTTATGTTACATCCGAGACATGAGACGGTTATTTAACGGAAATGACTCACATTACTAGTATAGGTAATATAATGTACACTAATTATTCTATGTGACTTATAATAACTTCTATTATATTACTTTTAGCAATGATCGGTAGCATCGTTATAACGGTAAAAAGTGCTACTAATAGTGACGTAGTCGATACTGAACGAAATTTTAAAAATGATAACAATACTGATACAGAGGTAAAATTTTAATCAAAAGTTCTTTCAAATTTACGTTTGCATTTTAAACCATATACTATTTATAATACAGATTCTATATGTATATATGTATATATATATATATACATATACGCTTGTCATCTTGTCTGGTGTTTTCCCCATTTTGCACACATAATTTTATTAACATAAAACCTTTTCAAAATTTTGGTATGGAAGAAAAATGTTCTGCTAATAACATATAATATTGTCAAGATATAAGTACTAGTTTACATAAAAGTGATGTCGATAATGTATATCTTTATTCTAACTTGATAAATGTCCGCTCAGATATTTAACTATTGATTATATAACAAATGTAGCACCCGAGATAATAAATGGCAATGACTAACTTAATAAGGAGCAATTTTCAGGCACATCCATTCCACTTAGTTTCCCCTTCTCCTTGACCTATTTTAACCTGTATTTCTCTTTTGACCCTTACTTGCTCAGGCGTCCTTACTATGCATGGCTTTCCTTTTGTAAAAATAATGCTGATATTTGCATTATTATCTTTAGTATTTTCGATGTCATTCTGATTTAGAGACATAATATCTGAGGGTACGTATTTGGGAAATCATACCTTAGCTGTGCAAAGAGGCCTAAATATGGGAGTGGCTTTATTCATAGTTAGTGAAGCATTATTTTTTTTAAGTATATTTTGAGCTTTTTTTCACAGTGCCTTATCTCCCCCTGTAGAGATGGGGGCCCAATGACCACCTAAAGGTATAGATTCTGTTAATCCTTTTGAATTACCTCTCCTAAACACAGTTTTACTACTTTCATCTGGTTTTACAATAACATATGCTCACCATTGTGTAATACAAGGAAATAGAGTTGGATCTCTAGACGGTATGTCTTTAACAGTAGTGTTGGCTTTAATATTCACTATACTTCAAGGTGTAGAATATACAGTTTCTTCATTCACCTTCACTGATAGTACATTTGGTTCGTGTTTTTATTTTGGTACTGGTTTTCACGGTTTACATGTTATAATTGGTACTGCTTTTATATCTGTAGCGTTATGAAGGCTTTTAGATTATCATTTTTCTGTTAGTCATCATTTAGGTTTGGAATCTTCCATACTATATTGACATTTTGTGGATATTGTGTGACTTTTTTTGTTTATATCAATATACTACTGAGGTTCGTAATAGATGAGCATGCTTATACTTATATATGTGTTGAAACAATGATGACGATATTACTAAGTATCGTCCGCTTAATGATAAAATTAACGAAAATAATAAAACATTCCTATAAATTTGTACCTTTAAACAATTTAAAGCATGGTTGTTTTATGTGGCAATAATATACAAATTTTACATGATATTAATTTAAAAGTTATATTATGCCAAGCTTGGGTTAAGCGGCCATAGGTTAATGGTAGACTGTTTGTCTTCCAAACGAAGTGTGTCGATTCGAGTTCGACTGGCCGTATATTAAAAACTTGTGTATCTGAAAAAAAAATGACAAATCCAAAGAGTTAGTAACTTAATTGGTAAAGGGTTTTCTTGTCGAGAAAATAGATGTCGGATCGTGGCCGACCTAACTCGAATGCTATAAATTTACTTACCACAGCTATTACCTTATTTTTTGTTAGGTAATTAAATCCAGTTTAAGTGTTTGATGTAAGGAAAGGTAGCCATAGGTAGGGTAAGATATTTGCTAAATATTGTGTAATTAACACCTGGATGTTCGAATCATCTCTTTTCCGTTTTGTTTTTTCAATAAATAACGTGCAAAATTGCGTATTTCGTATGTAAATCATATAATCTTACATACACATTTATTAATTTGTATAAAGTGCATTTTAAATTTTCGGTTAAGGTTCTTTAACTTAACTGGTAAAGTGCGTTCTTGATAAGAATGTTTTCCAAGTTCGAGTCCTGGAAGAATCAAAACACATAAACTTTTTTATTCGTTGTTATTTGTATTTTGCGCACCAGCATCTAAGAAAATAGAAGCTTAATTTTGGTTTATAAACTATGCCTTTACTGATAAATAGTAGAGAATTGGCTGAGTGGTTTAAAGCGATAAGCTTGAAACTTATTTGACCGTAATGGTCACATCCGTTCGAATCGGATATTCTCTGTGACAAATTGAAAATATGTGATGCATGTGTAATACACAAACGTTTACAATTAGTATATACGGGTTAGAGCCAGGTTGGTTAGGCGCCTCATTTGGGTTGAGGAATTGTTATGTTCGAACCATAATAACCCGATATTAATAACTATAAATTTTTATTAGCCAAAATATAGTAAAAGTTATACAACTATATATATAGTGTTTTCACAGGAGATATTAGTATAAAACGTAACATAAATATTTTATTCTTTTCAACATAACTAGTCAATGTACAAGCAATACATTATAGTGATGTAAATGATATGGATAGTATTGTTTTGCTGTTCAATTAAAACAGCATAAAGTATACAAAGAAACTATTACGGAATCATAGCTACATGTTAAAGAGAGCCAGGTTAGAGTTTATCTTATATCTAATGCTTTTGCCCAATAGATACGAAAAATTCTATTTGAATTCTGTATTAAGTTAGCTGTTGTGTTATCTTATTATACTTTTCGACCAGAAATAAGGTATCATTTTTACTTCAATATCAGTAGAGGTGGTACTTGCAAATAGGTGGGAATTGCAATTGCCGGCTAAACATGGTGTTTTTTGTGAAAAAAAGTTCATTAACACAAGTTGCGATTATTTCTAAATCTAAACTCTAGTACGTAAACTACATAACTAAACAAAGTGAATGGAAATATCTTATTAACTTTAGGAGAAAAAATCAAAAGAGACGCTTCAAGTAGTGCGAACGAAAGAACAAAAGTCACAATAGTAAAACGGGCACTAACCTGTTTGAAGTGTAAGGGGAACCTTCCTCTAAGACTAAAAATAACATGTAAGCGATAGAGAAAGTACCGTGAGGGAACTGATAGAAATAGTGGTTTTATAAGCAGCTCGAAATAAGTTTAAAAAATAAGTAGAGTGTACCTTTTGCATAATGGGTCAGCAAGTTAATTTTTGATGCGAGCAGGGATGCGCAGTTAAAGCAATTAACAAATAAGGATATAGTATCGGATGTTAGACCCGAAGCCTAGTGATCTTACCATGATCAGGATTATAAAAGTCCGAACGGTTGATTGTTGCAAAAATCTCCGACGAATTGTGGTAAGTTAGTGAAAGACAACACTGACTAGGATAGCTGGTTTTCTGCGAAACCTATATTAGTAGGTAGTTTAAATAGAATATCGGCAGGTACAGAATTGTGATCTCACACAGCTTATTATGTTTTACAAATATAATATATTTATAAAACGTATTCTGTGGACATTGGGGGGCCGTGAAGGCTTTATCAGTGAGTATTTGTTCTCGGAAGGGCCATGTATGTATATTGAACAATCAGACATAGTACGAAAAGGTTGTATGTCTAAAGGGAAACAGCCCAGAACAAGAGTTAATAAGGTTCCAAAATTTTTGTTAAGTGAAATTAAGGGAGTATTTATCCTAAACGGCCAGAAAATAGGCTTAGAAGCGGTCATTTTTTGAAGATCTCGTAACAGAGCACTGGTTTATTTTAAATCATGTTTTAATGATGACTTTTTTCAAAAAAAAAATCATCATGAATGTAATTTAAAAGATAAAAGCACCGATAATTTAACGGATCTAAACAATATACCGATACCTTGTATATGCATCTGCTATATATTTTAGTGTGAGCATAGGGTAGCAGAACATTGGGTAATTTACGTGATCTTTAAAAGATTAATATAAAATCCCAAGTGATAATGCTGACATGAGTAACGATAAAGGAAATAATCCCGCCTAAAGCTTATGGTATTTAATTAAAGTCACGGCCTCTAAGTTTATAAATCTTTTGTAAGGTTTTTATATATTAGTTTGTTTATAGTATTATTACTTTATATTGCTGTATACTCTGTTTTTAGTATTATTACTTTATATTATTATTTGCTTTGTTGCTAGTATTTTTAGTAAATACTATTATAAACAAGCTAACATACAAGTATCTTGTGATTAAATGTCCAAAAGGAAAAAACGATGAGAAAATCTAGAATTTATTATTAATAACATTCTTTCAGATAAGTGACTGATGTTCTGGAAAAATATAAGTTCAATAGCTAAATATTACAAACTAAATAGATGACATATTTAGTTATTTAATACACCGTACCTAAATACTAACACAAGTAAGCTAGTAGAGAATACGAAGGCGTTCGAGTGAACAACCATTAAGGAACTCGGCAAATTGACTCTCGTAACTTCGGGATAAGGTGAGCCATTCCGTCTTATTAATACGAGAAAAGGAATAGGAAGCATAGAATAGTGTTGTACGACTGTTTAATTAAAACAAAGCACACTGCAAAGAAATGAATTCGAAGTATTGGGTGTGATCTCTGCCCGATGACGGCTGGTTATCGCTTTTGTCTAATTGACTAAAATAGGTTAGGCTTTAAAGGAACCCCCGTTCAATGGCGGCCTTACTCCTGAGGGTCCTAAGGTAGCGGAATACCCTGGCCGTTGATAGCGGTCTTGCATGAATGATGTAACGATACAACAGCTGTCTCTATGGTTGGCTCGGTGAAATTGGAATAGCAGTGCAGATACTGCTTGCCTCTAGATAGACGAGAAGACCCTATGCAGCTTTACTGTTGCTAGTTATTGAATATGATATAGTGGATCGTAGTTTATAAGGTAGTTGATAAAGCGCAATTGAAACACCTTTATCTCACTTGTCATATTATATGAGCCTTACCAGAGGATAGGGCTAGTCCCATTCCTTAAAGATTTTGTATACATTAAACTAGTTTAATAACAAGCACTGGTCATGTTTTTAAGGTAACAATTGCTAGGTGGCAGTTTATGCGGGGCACAGATCCCATAAATAGTACCTGGGAGTATCCAAATTAATTTTTGTAAGATCGCTACATAAACATTATTTTTTTTTTAATCTTAATAAGACGATGGTGTTTATACTTATTTATTAACTGGTATTACATTAATGTATAGTTATTTTTTTATCAGCTCAATCATATATTCATTTAAGTTGAAGTTATTATTATATTTAAGTAAGATTTTAACTATATCACAATATAGATGTAATTAAAAGACATGGTTTTATACTGACAACTTTTATAGGTAGTGTAAAACTTAGCTTTTTTGTTGTTTCATTAAACTTTTAAGTTTATATAAATGACGTTTAAAATACTTAAAAAGTTTAACGGCTTAATCTTGCTTTACTGTTTGACTTACACGTCTTTCAGTCGCGTAAGCGGGGCATATGATCACAAAACGCATGAAGGAAAGGTTTTGGATTATTGAAAAAGCTACGCTAGGGATAACAGGCTAATCGCACCAGAGAGTTCAAATTGAGTGTGCGGGTTGGCACCTCGATGTCGGCTTAGCTTATCCACATGAATGTAGGAGTTATGAAGGGTTGGTCTGCCCGCCCATTAAAAAGCTACACGAGCTGGGTTAAATAC
>JAABUX010003939.1_pt1 | contig 19230 bp, 14 predicted proteins | sample 5561851 | NCBI WGS metagenome assembly JAABUX01 (sample SAMN10711883, study PRJNA513361) | rock metagenome | isolation source: Antarctica rocks | place: Antarctica: Victoria Land, Richard Nunatak red sandstone | collected 2016-01-03 | reverse complement strand
ACTCAACCTCCACAACCCCCTCACCCTTCCCCCCCTTAACCCCAGCACCCCCCTCCCCCCCAAAACAGCCCCATTCTCCGCCGCCTGAAACACCGCCAACGCCAAAACCTGCGCCCACCTAATCCCCCTCTCCACCTTCCCCCTCGGCGGACAGGCATAGGTCCTAGCGGCCCACAGATAGATACGTAAGAGGCCTGTGAGGCGCAGTAGGAGGCGGTATTCGTCTAGCAAGGCGGTGAGGGGGGGGAGGGTGGTGTTTAGACGCGTTCTGCGGAGGGGGGGGGAGTGGGTGAGGAGGGCGTGGAGGAGGTGGAGGGTGTGGGTTGTTGTTAGGAGGGTTGTGTCTAGGGTTGTTGTGTTGGTTAGGTGGGTGTTTAGGTGGTTTAGGTGGCGGGTTGTGCGGTTGAGGAGGGTTGGGGGGGTGGGAGGGGAGGGGAGGGACATTTTGGGTGATTTTGGGGGCTGGGTAAGGTCGAGGTGCTGGAAGGGAGGGGCGTGGATGATGGCCCTTCGTTGTTGTTGTTGTTGTGATTGTCGCTGTCGCCGCTGTCGTTGTTGACCTTGTCTATTGCCGAGGCATGGTGATGATATGCGGCCGGAAATTATGGAGATAGAGGCTTGGCAGATATTTCCATCCACAATTTTCAAACTAAATCACTGGATTCAATTCAATAGACCCATCACCCATCACCCATCCCATCTCCAATATGTCCCGGCTCTGTGTTGGAAATCGGCTGAATCCTGCCTTTGTGATGTGCCATCCCAGATAAAGCTATCAATTCTTCATGTTGCTTCCAGCCATAGCATGGGTGTTTACCTTTCTTCGACATGAGGAATCTCCCTGACGGAATCGTGGAGCAGCATCAGAGATACTCCAATCACGTTCTGCAGTCTGCAGTCCATATTTGCACACGGCATTGCAACATGCCACGTATCAACACTTTACCAATCTCATCACAAGCCTGACGGCAAGTTGCATATAGCGGACATTCCGTCATCGAAAGCATCCAGATAATGGTCTCCATTCTTAGTAAGCTGCAGTTGCAATGACGGTAATCAAAGTTCCTTCCTGCATTTTGAGGAAGGCTACGTTCAATTTGCAATGATATCTATTCTTTGACGCTTGATGTATCCATCGCTATCGTGCAAGGGTCTACGATGTTTTGAAACCTCCACGCAAGCACTTTTTGCCGCGAGTTCATTTCTATCTTGGTCCCTCCAATCCACACTTTTCCTTATATCATGTGCTCCCTTATGCTGTCTTTACTCTGCTTTCATTATCTCTAGTCCATGTCAAGCATAGGTGCAATTGTAGAGGTCGGAAGTTTTGTGATCTCAGAATGCATACACGCTAGATAATCTTCATATTAAGATGATGCGGCATAGTGGGGTCAAGAGACAGGATCGCCAATGGTCCATAGTCAGAGATGACTGACTACTGTCTATGTCAATCCTTCATTTGATATCCAAGTGGGTCATCTCTTGGACTAGCATGGAGCCTCTCTCTGCGTTGAGCCTTGCCTGTGGCATAATACAGATCGTCGAGTTCAGCACTAGAGTTGTACTCAGTTGCCGACAGGTCTACAAGGATGGCGCCCTATCTGAGAACAATGATGTTGAAGAGATGGCCACACATCTCGCAAGTCTGCGTGACCATCTGGATTTACCAGATCAGCGGAGTCCGGATGAGCTTCTGGAGCTTGGCAAGAAATGCTCAGATACCGCAGAGGATCTAATCAAAGTACTACAGATGCTCAAACTCAAGGGACCTCGGAGGAAGCGAGCAGTGGCGACCAAGGCATTCAAGACTCTGTGGAAGAAAGAAACCATCGATGAAATATGGAACAGGCTGTGCGAGTACAGGAAGATCTTGAACACCCATATGCTTCTTGACCTAAGGTGAGCGAGGATTGATACTACTTTCGACTTCTAACAATCACATACGTAACCCGAATATTGCCTTCTGAAGGGTTCCACCGTTATCTGAAGAGTCTGTATACTTTTTCCAAGTACTTTGGGTCGCATACGGTACTATACCGGCGCTCCTGAACGGAACGCATTCTCCACCCCTGGTGCTGATCATGAGTGTACAGGAAGCGCTTCGATCTTTCCTCCGTTCAGCAGAGTGAGGGTTTTGAAATTTTAGACCATAAAGTCCAGACTATGGTCGCATTCCTCGTCAAGTCAATTTGACGAGCTAGCTAGTGTGGTCCGCAGCGAAAGCCAGTCAATCAAGGACCATGTATTTAATGAATTCCAGCAACAACAAAGAAACTTGGCGTACGATGATTACGTGAAGAGGTTTCTTGACAGCTTGTGGTTTTCTGATTACAAACGGCGACAAGAAACCATCAAAGAGGCTCACGAGAAGACTTTTCAGTGGATGTTCGAGACCAAGGAGACCTGCGTGGAAGCTAGCCGATGGGATGACTTTGTTCAATGGCTCGAAGCCGGCCACCACACATACTGGATAAATGGCAAAGCGGGATCTGGGAAGTCTACTTTGATGAACTATGTTTACCAGGACGATCGAACACAAAACTCGCTAAAGGTATGGTCAGGGACAAAAGAGCTCTGCACTCCTAGCTTTTTCTTTTGGAATGCTGGTAGCGATATGGAGAAAAGCTCCGGAGGACTACTACGATCATTGCTGCATCAAGTCTTACAAGAACATCCTGAATTGACACCACTTCCCGATCAGATTACCTCGAAATCTCACCCAGCAGGATACGATCTACAGACATATGGGCCTATTGCAGCTTGGACAGAGCGTCATCTTCTGAAAGATCTACGTAAGGTGATGGGTCAGTTACAACAGTCATGCCGCATTTGTATTTTCATAGATGGATTGGACGAATTCGTTGGAGATGGAGATGCGTTGATTGAAATGCTTAAAATGCTGCAGAGTTCTGAACTCAAGCTTTGCTTGTCAAGTCGGCCAAATGGATCATACAATGATGCCTTTGGCTCCTTTGCAAAGCTAAGGCTTCAAGACTTGACAGAACCAGACATACGGATCTTTGTCTCAGACATGCTACAGGTTCCACTGCCAGCGTTCCGCGGCGAGAATGTCACTAGGATTATCAATACTATCTTGAGGAAGGCAGAGGGGGTTTTCCTGTGGGTAGACTTGGTAGTCAAAGAGGTGCTCAAAGGTCTTAGAAATGGAGACAGTCTAAATCAACTAGACGAACGGCTTCGGCTATTGCCATCTGATATCGAAGGGTTATATGCCCACATGCTCGGTAACATTGAGAAAGTTTACCAAAAGGAAGCTGCCGACCTCTTCCAGATGGCGCTTGTTAATCTGACAGGGTCTCTTCTGAACGTCTCTCTCGTACTTTACAAAGCTTTCGAACAGGTACCCAGGATGTCAATTCAGGATGCGATCAAATATTGTGACTTGGCTAACAAACGAATACCGACAATATGCGCAGGCCTTCTCGAGATTCACATAGATAAGGAACAGTCTGAAGTACACTGGGAGGGAAACCCCTCTTACTTGTGTGCACCCATCCGATACGGGCTTTCGCATGAGCTGGCTAAGATGTCTCTGTATGAATCGTCTCATCATGTTCATTTCATCCATCGCACGTTTTTCGATTTCTTGCGAAAATGTGAGCAAGGGAAATGCTTCATGGAAGAACATTCTTCGTCGAGCTGGAATGCTTATGGTTTATATGTAATAGCGCTCCTTGCAAAACTGAGCCTACTTGGGTTCCCGGAGATTCCCGCTGATAAGGTCAATCCTTTTTATTACTACGGAAAACCCTCACCTGTAGAGGTCCTTTATAGGGAGTTCATGTATGAAATTTTGGACAAAGTTTACTTGGCTGAGCTGTACACCGGTACTGCGCAAGTCTTGCTATGCGAGGAAATAGACCGCACTCTGACGTTCGTCTGTGAGCAGAAATTCGGCCACTTCATGAATGATCACTGGTGTGTGCAGTTGGACCTTCTATCAGGACTCGTGTACAGGCCGCCAGATCGAACTGGGCTGTACTCACCATCTATCTTGGCGCAGTTAGACCGTTCGCCGACGAATGAACCACTAGACCACGATAGTCTAGAATGGCTGTCAACTAAGCCGGTGAATATGCTGGGCCTAGCATGTTCCTATGGCTTGTTTCACTACGTGCGCCACATCCTCAATTCGAGACGGGATCCTGACCATCACCATAGAATGACCCATTTGCTCTGCTGCTCCATGTGGGCATTGCGCTTTGAGCGCCGGTTTTGCCGTAGGGACTGGGAAATTTCCGCGAGTCGGATAATAGAGTCACTGTGTATGATCCGCGAATGTTTGGATGGCGGCGCAAATCCGAACATCTACGTTGATGGGTTCGCGACAACGGTATGGGGAGCATTTCTTTTTACGATGACAATTTACTGGCCTCTCACGATGAAAATTTACTGGCCTGAGATGAAGTCAGCATTCGCAACAATCCCTAAAGTCTTTCTCGACCATGGGGCTAACGTCCACAAAATCATATATACGGAAAAAGAAGATTATCTAGACAGCATGGCACATCCGAAGGGACATACTTATTCGCACACTCCAAATTTCGACTTTACAGTTGCCTCATCCTTTCGCATTGTCCGTGAAAGGAGCTTACTATGCTTCCTTGAAGAATTTCTGGGTGATACACTAGACTTCGAAGCTCTCAAAAACGCTTGTGTATTCAAAGGTGCTCGCTCATTCTCGAGGTATACGCACGTTGGTTCTCCACAGAGGAGTGGGTTCAGTCGATACTACGAAGTGACTGATCTTCAATATAGCACATTCGTAGCTGCCGTCTCAGCATATAACCATCAAAAAACAGAGTCCACCGGCTTACGCCTGAGATATGCGCGCAAATTTATCGAAATCTGGGTTGAGATCACCGGCGATTATTGGGAAATTGACAGTCAAGATGATTCGTACGAAGAAACTACGTCGGACAGTACAGAATCCTACTACTCGACCAGCTCTCAAATTCCCTCAGCACCATGAGGCACTTGGACTGTTACTCCATGAATCATTGCTTGTCTTCAGTCTCGCTTAATGGATGTCAAATTTTTCGATCCGTTAAAAGCTTCATATCGCACGTGGAACGACCGTAGTATGCCTGACGATCTCGATATTGAAGGAATAGTGATATGACCGAAGAGTGGATGTTGAAGGATGAAAAGTCTCTTGACGCAGCTTATGAAAGTTTTGAGGCACGATGACGATTTTGGATTGGCTGTTGCATTTGGCAGAATAATGAATTTTCAAATAGTATCTCATATCGCTGATGGCTATCATACGTCCCCCGTCAACCCATGCAGTCTTATATAACCCATGTCCTGGCATGGCATCCGTCTCAAGAGTTTTTACCGAGGTACAGCCGAGACGGATGCCAGCCTTGCCAGGTGCCAGGACATGGGATCGAGGTTTTTTAACGACCCTCGGATACAAGCAATCACACAATCGTAGATGCCTCTGCTCAACACGTTTTTATCAAACGGGCACCATCCCCTACCTCGAGCCGTACACTTCTGTGACCCGGCTACCTTCTCTCATACTAATCCGTGAGCGGTCTGTATCAGTTCTTTTACGTATATGAGACCAAGCACCTCGATTACAGTCTCGTCGTCATACTTGGCGATATCCGACGGCGCATGCCAAGCTACTCCGGAAAGCTACAAGATTTCCTTTCGAGGGCGATGTGTCTGGTGGAGGGGACTCATGGGATAGTGCTAGTTGGGAGGGAAGTATTGCGTCAGCGTAGTCAACGACATCTTAGCCTCCATAATTAGGTTATTTCCATTGTAGGAAGGTAGCTCTCTCAATCTTGCCAATGGTATCCGTAGAGGAATTGTAGGCGATCGATATGCTTTGTAGATTAGTGTAGAATATCTGAACGAAGAGTGTGCTGCATTGCTACGAATAGCTGGATCGAACTCCGAGGAGCATGTGGGTTGAAAGAGTCCTATGATGTGGCAATTTGCTACTTTTCACGAGAAATACGTCAATAATGGAAGCTGAACATAATCTCATGAACCGATTGGAGTCCCGAACGAAAGCTAAATGCTGGAAAAGACGGGTGCGAGAGCCTTCTTCTGGTATTTGGTTTGCACGTCGCCTTGGCAGCATGGAACGCTCCCTGTCCTGTTGGTGATGAGTTGACCAAAGGGGTCTAGCGTCGACGGTCCAGGGATGTCAATCTGCGAGACATCAAATTTTGCGCTTCACAGAAATTATCAACCATGGGCAAAGGTCAGCGCTCTACCCAACACTATCAACGGCATAGAGCTGACCTTTTGCTCGCTTCTAGGAACTGATAAACTCTACGTAAGTCCTTGCAAAGAATCCTCCAGGAGTTGACCTTCTCACATACGTCCAGATTACGCATAGCGAGTGGGCCTCCGAAGATGCATACTCCGCCAGCGCTGGCTCCGGAATCGCGAAATCAAAAGCACCCGACTCTACATTCAAGCGCCTCCCTTTCAATTTCTGTGCCGTCTCCCTCCAGCCATTCAAAACGCCCGTCTGCACCTTCGATGGAACGATATTTGACATAGACAACATATTGTCATGGCTGTTGAAACATGGGACCAATCCTGTCGATGGAAAGCCTTTGAAGACGGAGGATCTGATACGGTTGCACTTCTCAAAAAACGAAGAGGGAGAACCTGTGGATCCAGTCACATACAAGGTCTTCACCGACAATACCCATATTGTTGCGCTCAAGAACACGGGCAACGTCTTTGCCTATGACACCGTGGAGAGGCTCAATGTTAAGGCTAGAATGTGGAGGGATTTGGTGAGCGATGACGAATTCACCAGGAAAGACATCATCACGCTCCAGGATCCACAGAACGTGCAGTCGCGGAACCTGAGCTCGTTCAAATACCTCCAAGAAGGCATCAATCCCCATACCGATGACCAGCAGAAGAAGCGCAGTCTGGGCGTTACCTCGTCCGCCTTAGGCAATGCAGCCTTAGTCCTCGCGCCGAAAGAACTGTCTCCTACGCCGACCAAATCCCAAGTCGGCAAATACCTCTACCAGGCTCCCCCCATCACTCCTTCGACCGACACCAGTAATGCCGCCACATCCAAGAGCACTCCCAAGTCTGCACATACCTCCAAAACTACTCCCTACAACGCAGCCCAACACACCACAGGCCAGGCTGCCGCCTCCTTCACCTCCACAGGGCTAACCCCCCACACGTCCGGCGACCTCGCCCTCCTCTCCGACGAAGAATACATGCTCAAGCCACGGCGCGTCAAGACCTCCGGCTACGCACGCATCACCACAACCCACGGCCCGCTCAATCTCGAACTCCTCCCCGAATTTGCGCCCAAAGCCGTATGGAACTTCATCCAGCTGGCGAAGAAAGGATACTACAAAGATGTCATCTTCCACCGTAATATCAGAAACTTCATGCTGCAAGGTGGCGACCCGACAGGTACCGGCAGAGGAGGGACGAGCTGCTGGGGTAAAAACTTCGAAGATGAATTCGACGGACCATTGAGTCACGACGTGAGGGGGATGGTCAGTATGGCTAACAAGGGCAAGGGAACGAATAGTAGCCAATTCTTCATCACGTATCGTGCCTGTAAGCATCTCGACAGGAAACATACGATCTTCGGACGGGTGGTAGGGGGAGTGGAAACGCTGAAAGTCATCGAGAACGTGGATGTCGATGAGGGGAAGAGACCGCTGGAAGAGGTGAAGATGGAGGAGGTGCTTATCTTTGTGGACCCATTTGAGGAGTTCTTGAAGAGTAAGGCACAGATGGACGAGAAGGAGAAGGTTGAAGAGGCGATTAGGAAGGCCGGTGGGAGGGAGGACGATCGGACTACTTGGACTGGGAAGAGGCTACGGCTGGATGGTGGCGAGGGAGAGAATGGTGCGATGTCGGGTGTGGGGAAGTATTTAAGTGCGTCCAATGGTGATGAGGCGGGTGCTGGGGAGGTGATGGAGGAGTGGGAGAGGGAAGGACCTGTGAAGAAGAAAGTTAAAGGGGGTGGAGGATTTGGAAATTTCGATAGTTGGTAATTTTCCATGTAGCTTCTTGTAATCAAAGAGCTATACATGTATCTTTCTTTCCGTGTTCCTATGACGCTGCTTGCGTATTACTGAAATTGGTGGGATAACAAGACATAGTGCGGCAGTGCAGTCATACAGCGGAGAGCAAGCGCCATATATCACATAGCTTGTCGGCCAACACTTCGCTGTAGTAGATTATGACCAAACTGAAGCAAAAACGCTTGTGGCGACAGAATGGGCATGGTCATCACCATCATTACCTCCTGTCGTAACATGGCATGTTACGATAGAGGTCTTTTCAGATGATCTCATGGCCTGGTACGACAACGTACACATCAGGATTGTCCTCTGAAGATGAATTTAGGCAACAATCAAGTGACATTATAATTCCCTCTGTTTAAGAGAATTGCTTGTTTACTTCGTCAATATGCCAGTGATTTGTATTCGAGGTAGATGAGAACATATCTTGGACGAGTATCTATCGGATGAAACGCAGAACGAGATGCAACTTTGTTGATATTCAATAAGCGGAGCACATAGTGAAGTCGGTCAATTGTTCGAACTTCTCGTCTAGAACAAGTCTGGTCTTTGATAGGAGAAGTGGAGTAATATAACAACGCCGCCATCCCGACTCGTAGAGATTATGTCCGGTCTTGAAAGTTTCTCACTTCTTCGTGGGATGCAATTTCGGCTGCACTGCAGCTCGGTACTTAGGTTCTGCTACTTCGTCCGAGTAATGTAATTGTCAACGACTTGGTTATGAAGCGTATTATCTTCAGGTCGAGTGTGAAGCCAAGCGGGGGAGGCCATGCTTTGTGGACGTAGAGAACATATGAGTATGGAGTCATGGTACTTTTGATATAAAAGTCGACGAGATTTTAAGCTATCTCAATCACTTCTGGTCCAACCTTAAGGGGCTAGCGCTCCGGAGCTTCTGAAACTCCGCCAGGGTACTCTTAGGCCTAATAACGTTCACTTCTATAGATCCTTAACCAAGCTGATTCTGTAAAATAATTCATTTTAAGAACTATTCAGCCTAAGACTTCCTATAATACTTGTGGCGAAAGTAAGTTGTTAAAAGTCGATCGTTATGAAAAGCGAGGACGTGGACCAGAAGTAAGTGTGGACCAGACCGCCCCATAGCCAAGTTCTGCCTATTTCGAAGGCTCTCCAATCCAACTACTCCAGCCTTCCTCTGCCAACAGGTGCATAAGATGAAAACAAATATGCATCGTGGTGAGCTTGGATCATGCCCAATCACTCCAAGAATCTTATGTTGCTACAGTCTGGCGATAGAGCATCAGAATTTGTACTGTTCCGCACGGCGCACAGCATCTGAAGTCGATCAATCACATGAAGAGACTCCAAGTAGCAGATCGAGCTGCTCCCAGGCGTGAATAGCCATAGGTAATTGCGGCTCCAGCCTGAATTGCACGATCTCGGACTCGCCCATAGCGAGTGACCCAGATGTTGCTGGCATTGGGGTTGGTTCCTCTACAACAACTCCATTCAGGACAGTCCCCCTGGACAGTCCCCCTAGCCACATTTGCGGGGCGGTGGTTTATATGACGTGATATACGCTTACTAATATAACTACTACGTATTATAACTAATTAGTATTATTTAAACGCTAATATTATATATATATACTACTCTATAATATATACTCCTACTATTAATATAATTATTTATTATAATACTAGAAAATACCTGTAAAAATTCAAGATTTTTACGTTAGAAAATCACCCCTACTACCTGGCGTTTAGTAGGTAATGTAAATAGCGGGGAGTATATTAGACACGTTAGTAGGTAGGGTAAATAGAAGGAAGTATATTAGATATATTAGGCTATTAATAAGATAGATATTTCCTCCTATTTAGACTAATATTAGACACGTTAGTAGGTAGGGTAAATAGTAGGGAGTATATTAGATACGTTAGTAGGTATAGTAATTAGTAGAGAGTATATTAGATATATTAGTAGGGGAGTATATTAGATATATTAGGCTATTAATAAGACGGATATTTCCTTCTATTTAAACTAATATTAGACACGTTAGTAGGTAACGTAAATAGTAGGGAGTATATTAGACACGTTAGTAGGTAGCCTATCTAGTAGGTAATATAAATAGTAGGGGTTTTAGCCTATAAATGCGATAGTATTAGCTAATATACTAATTAACTAATATAGATTATTCTAATAGTATTACCTACCTAATAATAAGATAGATATTTCCCCCTACTTAAGCTGATATTAGACACGTTAGTAGGTAATATAAATAGTAGGATTTTTACCTTATAAATGCGATAGTATTAGCTAATATACTAATTAACTAATATAGATTATTCTAATAGTATTACCTCCCTAATAATAAGACGGATATTTCCCCCTATTTAGGCTAATATTAGACATGTTAGTAGGTAATATAAATAGTAGGATCTTTAGCCTGTAAATATAATAGTATTAGCTATATTATATATATATACTAATCTACTAATATAGATTATTCTAATAGCGTTACCTACCTAGTTATAAGACGGATATTTCCCTCTATTTAAGCTAATATTAGATATATTAGTAGGTAATATAAAATAGTAGGGTTTTTAGCCTATAAATACGATAGTATTAGCTAATAAACTAATTAACTAATATAGATTATTCTAATAGCGTTACCTACCTAATAATAAGATAGATATTTCCCCCTATTCAGGCTGATATTAGACACGTTAGTAGGTAATATAAATAGTAGGATTTTTAGCCTGTAAATGTAATAGTATTAGCTATATTATATATATATACTAATATACTAATATAGATTATTCTAATAGTATTACCTACCTAGTTATAAGACAGATATTTCCCTTTATATAGACTAATAGTAGATATATTAGTAGGTATTATTATAGAATAGGTAAAATATAAATAGTACTAGGATTTTTATTATTTATAATCTATATTCTAGCCGTTAACGCATGGAATTTAGTAGGTAAATCTATTTATAACGACATATCTTTTAAACTACTATACTAATTCTTATTATTTTTAAAGTATTAAGTATATTAAGATAAGTTATATAATCTCTTTTAATTAGAAAATATTATAGAGCGTTAGTATATATATAGGTAGAATATAAAGAAATATTAGACTTTTAATATTCGCTGTAGTTAGCGCTAGTCCTAAGGAGGTAATTTAGGGGACTTTAGACTAATTAATAAGCTGTAATAAGTTTAGAGTCCTAAATTACATATTTTCTATTATAGTAAAGAGATAGTAGGAGTAGCTATTATATAACTTTAAGTTCTAATAGTTAGACCCTATTAGCCCTACGGCTTAGTAGGGTCTATAAAGAAATAAATAGTATATTTTTAAGTAAGTATAATAGTAAGGTTATATAATAGTAATACTATAGAAATATATATATAAAGTATAATTAATAGACTTATAACCTTAAATAAAGCCTCTTATAAGGTTTCTAATTAATACTTTAACTATATATCAAGGATTATAAGTTAAAATTTTATATTTATAAAATATCTATATACTACCCTAATAGCTAAATAATATTAATAGTAGTTATAGAATAACTTTAAATAATTATTTACTATATCTTTTATAAAGGGAAACTTATTACTTATAATAGTTTAGTATTAGTATAATATTAGACTAGGCCTTAAGAGTTACTTATTAATACTATTATCTTATAATCCCTGACCCCGCTATTATCCCCTATTCTCTCCTATTATATTAAGACTTATAGTTATTATATAGTTATATATTAAAGATATTACTAATAAGAAGGTTTATACTTTTATTATATTTCCTACTTCTTATAAGCGTCTCTCTATTAATTATAAAGCTTTTACTAGTAAAGAAGATACCTAATTATAATTATAAAACTAGGCTTATATATAAGGCTTTACTATTATTATTATTTATAATAAATATAAGAAATATAATTAGTATATCTTTAAGTATACTTATTATAATAAGAAGACTTATAATATATATAAGAAAACCTAAGTTATTATAAAAGAAATAGTAGATACTTATTAGTAACTAAATTCTTATTAATAACTAGAATAATTATAATTATAAATATAAAATTAAACTCTAGTACTATATAAGAGATATATAGTAATAAATTTCTATCTTAGAAAGTAAGTATAATTATATTATACTAGATAATCTATTTATACTTAAGGAATACTATTTTTATAATCTAGATCGCGCTATTAATAAATTAATAGCTCTTAACCTTAAAGTAGTAAATCTACCCTTTAATAAGGCTAGAAGGGTAATATAAATAAAAGGCCTAAGTTTATCTTAGTTTAAGTATTATAACCTAGTCTATTTAAGGAGTAAGTAGATACCTTAATAAGAGCTTTAATATATACTTTACTCCCTTAAAAACTAGGGCTTTTTTATATATATAAAAGAGAAGTATATTATTAAATAAAATATCTATTAATTATAATAAGTAGAATTCTTCTTCTTTACTAGCTCTAAATAAATTAAGATAGTAAGATAATTTACTAGCTATTTTATAATAACTACTAATACTATATTTAATATAAATAAGAATAGCCTACTATTATTAATACTTATCTACGTAATAAATATACTAAGGTTAATACCTATTACTTATTACTTTATTTAATTTAAGTTAGCTAATACCTTTTTATTTATAAATACTTATATATAAGAGCTATTTTTTTATAATAATTATTATAAGCTAAAGGTCTTACTAGGCGACTTTACTACTAGGCTAATAATAGTAATAATAAGAAAAAATACTAATATTCTAATACTATTAAGGGAACGTATTAGTAATAATACTAAGTAAGGGATACGCGTTATTACAGAGCTTACCTTAGAGCTCTAGGGTTTCTAATTAGATAATATTAGCTCTAAGTATTTTCTTTAACTTTATAACTAGTATACTATTAAGGCTATTAAAAAGAGGCTAACTTATAGAAATTATCCTATTAAGTAGAAGGAAAAACTTACTAATATAATATAAGTATATATCTAGTTATTAATAGGAGAGGTATTAAAGCGTAATTATTTAATATTACTAGAAAATTTATACTAAAATAAAAGGGATTACCTAACTAGCTTTTATAAGAGATAGGAATTATAGTTTATAATAGTATATACTAGAGTATAGCTAAACTTTAATTACTTTAATACTTAGTAAGGGGAGTATATATACCTAGTTATTAAGGAGGCTACCTATTAATATACTCCTATTAGAATAAGTACTAATAAAATTACTATAAAGGTAATAACTCTAATTAAGATATTCTATTATAAGCTAGAGTATTAGAAATAGAATATATATTAATATATTAATACTAGTTAATTATATTTTATAAGACTCCTACCTTATATAATATATAAGGCTATATAATTAATATTTACTAAGTTTATTATAACTAAGAAATAGTTATATAAAGTAAATAAGGTATCTTCTTTAATACTAATAGAGGATTATTATAAAAATAATTATAATCTCTTATATTAATATAGATTACCTTATAAATACTAGCTATATTATTATATTTAGAGTAGGGAGTAAATCCCCCTATCTCTTATTTATCTAAGATAGCTTTTTAGCGCCTTAAAGATTATTATTAGTTAGAAAATAAGATTTAATACTAGTATTATAATAGTATATTACTACGCTATATATAAGAATACTAATAATAGAGGTAATAAGAGTAATAGTAAATTAAGTAATAATAATATATAAGAGGTTATTATAGCCCTTATAATACTATTAATACTACGCTTTTTAAGATAGAATCTTAATATTATAAAAGCTTCTTACTTTAAGGTATATAAATTTTATAAGAAAATTCTAAAGGTATATTAAGTTAAAGAATATACTTATAAATATAAAAAATACTTTAAAAACTTTAATAGAAAGTTTTATAAGAAGTATTATATTAATATATTACCTACCTTATTTATTATAATTAAGATAAATAAGGATAACCTTAAGTAGTAGAAGAATAAGGGTATATAATAGTATATATTTATAGGTTATATGGTAGCTAATAAAGAGGTAATATAAGAGTATTATAAGGTTATAATATAATAGTAAAAAGAGGAAAGAACTAGGTAATAGGAGTAAATTACTAAAGTTAAAAGGGCTAATATATATATAAGTAATAGTAGAGATATAAAGAGTATCTCTAACTTCTTATAATAAAACTTTAATAATAATAATAAAGGGTTACTTAAGGATTCTCTTATTTATAATTATTAAGAACTCTTTAAGTCTAATAATAAGGTATAAATCCCTAAGGGTAATAGTAAGGATAAGATCTAGTATATAAATACTTAGCCTTATTATAGTTATACTTAACTACCTCTTAAAGAAGCCCCTTAACTTAGTAGCTTATTAGTATTAAAGCTATCTCCTTATAATTTTTCTTATATTAATAATTTTCTACTACTATTAACTTCCCTTTAATAAATACCTCTACCTCCTCTTATATAATTAGCCTAGCGTAGCTAGTAATAAAAATTTATAAAATACTCTTTATAACTAGATCCTACCCTTATAATATAATTAATAAGGGCTAGAAAGGGTGTAAAGCTAAGGAAGATAAAGAGACTAAAGTTATAAGTAAAAAGGGATAAAGTAGATACTAATTAGAAGTTAAAAGTAAAGGAAAAGTATATAACTAATTAGAAGGTAAGGAATAAAAAGAAGGAGGTAAGGTTAATAAAGCCTAGGAAGGAGGATATTAGCTAGTTAGCTAATAAGTTATTAAGTTTATTATTATAAGTAGGATTAATAGAATAGGGCGTATATATATTAAAAAGAATATAGTCTTATATAATATATAATAATAGTAGTAGTAATAGTAATAGTAATAGTAGTAATAGTAATAGTAATAGTAGTAATAGTAATAGTAATAGTAATAATATTTATATAGTTATATATTAATAAATGGTAAATAGTACTACCCCGCAAATGTAGCAAATGTGGCTAGGGGGACTGTCCAGGGGGACTGTCCTGAATGGAGTTGCCTCTACAACAGTAGGCGCAGAGCAAATGTAGACGCTAACGAAGGCCTCGCGTAGGTTCTGGCGTCGTTTCTTGCAGCGCGGTCCTTACCTTCATCACAATGGTGGGAGGCTACCTATCAGACTCGCTCCCAGACGCAGCTCTCACTGAGCTCGACCGAGCATTCCTTACAAAGATTTCGAAGACTGTATGGAGACCATGGCCCAGGAAGGGCTTGTTCAGTGTCATGGTGCAATGCTCCATGGGCATACTCGCTTGGGCTGGGATTACAACAGTCTCCAATGACCAGATTCGTGACGCGGACAAGAAGAGAATAAGGGACAAAGAGCGCCGCAGCAGAGCACTGGAAAAGTTTGTGCTAGCATTGAGTGACCAGCAACTTGTCACTGGGCTGGCCGTCCTGATCGCCGGCTATATCAACCGATGTAGCATGTTCGTCTATCACTTCAACATTGTCACGGCACTGGCATGGTTCTCTTCCACCACCCACTTGTCTACACTGGAAGTCCTCCGCGTATATTTGATTGACCATCCCGGGATACGGAATTGGCGAGTGGCTGCAATGCTTGGCATACTGGGGCTTCTTGTGTTCGCCCAGTTTGGCAGCCTCTATGAGTCAGGTTTACCCGTTCAGTGTGCATTGGAATCTAGGTGGCTATATTCAGTGGATCCAGTGCAGCTTGCACAGCTCTTAATGGTCGACATATACCTAGTTACTTCTTATAGTAACAGAATTGGTCGCCTATATTCCTCGGACCCAGACTGGTCCCTCCAGGAATGGGTGGTAAAGTTCGTTGTCTGGAAGATGCCGCGGAAATCGAAGAAGAACACTCGCTTGCCCCATCTTGAAAGAATCATTATCGCGAGCTCGAAGAGACCCAATTCAGAACAAAGCGCTATGTTTCGTATTCTAAGACAGCGGCGACGTCTCGAGGAAGCAAGACTCATGAAGACCCGGGGTTTATACTTTCATATCGTATTCGTGAGTCGACAGCTCTCAAACGCTTTCCTGAGCGACATTCTCACTTCGCTCTTCGGAGTCACATATGGGATTGCTCAAATCATAGTATATCGACGCAGTGTGCCTATTGGAGGGCTCTCAGGCAGCCAGAATATAATGGGATTCGGCCAGCTCATGCCTCTCGTACTCATGGCCTTGCCCGCATTTGCAGCGGGCGAGGCATACTTAGGTAAGGTTCTTGGTACTGTTGTAGGCCCCTCAATGGCAAGCTCCTGATTAATGGTGATTTCTAGAGCAACACGATCATGCTACACCTGGATCTCTCCACAAGCCAGCTTCACTAATAGCACCAATGCACCATACAGCGTCGATTACTGATGAGAATGGTTCTCTTGTTCTTGCTGATCGCATTCGCCCAGTACAGGAGCCTGTAGGAATATGCTCGAATAACGCATTGAGTACGGATCTACCGCTGTCCAACATTTCAGATAATACCTGTGATATGACTAATGATCTACAAATGGATTGCCTGAGCTCGAATGATCAACCAATAGGCGGTGGTATTACAAGAGCGAACACCATTCTATCGCCAATAGGAAGAGCAGACACGGAAAATGGTTTGAGGTTTACCCAAACCGGTCGGACTAGCTCAATACAGCTAAGCGAAGCATGTTCCGCGAATGGGAAGGATCGTTTGACCGAAGCACAAGGGATGGCCGCAATGGCTCCGGATTGGTGGCCAGTCCTTGTCGTGTTGTTGACCATCGTTGCACTGTTCCTTGTCTACTTTGCTATCTGTCTTAACGGTGTCAGTCCTGGTGGCTTGGTGGGTTTTCTACTCGGATCAGCGATCACCTTCGCGATGGTGTGCGTGTCAGCTTTGGATCTTGCTTATCACGTTCTGAAGGGGGTGTGATGATCGATCGATACTTTGGGAAATTTGTGTTATTATTTCAAATTACTTCTCACATTAGCCTTAATACCTCCTATTTTGCCATATACTAGATGATACTTCTTTCAACCGCACTTTATCCTGAGCTACGCACACGAGGCTCTTGATTAGACGTCGACTACGATTCCCAGTCCATCTCATCCCCAGTGGTCTTACAGGCATGGCACGTCCAAGGGAGGAGTCAACCTCAGCTCGCACGGCCGTCATCTTCTATAGGTGATTCTTGATAGAGTGTTGGAATTACGCCATCAACATACCTACTATCTTAGAGTCACCATCAACCCTCGTTTATTCAAGGATGCATCACGTGACTGATGCGAAGCATCGATCCTATCACGTGATGAGCTAGTAAGGCTGACTACCTTGCTGCTCTCGTTTAGGGCTAGCGTGTTAGCAGGACGTCTTTCCGCTACGTCCTTTATTCCCGACTTCGCCGCACATCAGTTTGCGTCATAAAACTGCGAGGAGCAGCCTGTTGGCCAGATGATGACGATTGTCTCACGAATGGGCCGAGTATCTGGCCTATACCTCATAGAGGCCCCACAAATGACTGGATTAACCCCACTTCCACCCATGATTACTAAACGCCCACCATATCTGATCAATGTATATCCTTGGTCCACACACTGAAAAGACACCACTCACACTGGACAACTCTTTGAAGTTCATCATACAAACTCCCATTAACTTACACAATCGGAACAGCATTCAAAATGGCGCCCCAGATTCCCAAGACCCACAAGGCCGCCATGTTCAAGGAGAAAAGCGGACCTCTTGTCCTCGAAGAGATCGAAACAAAGATGCCTGAGGAGGGCGAGGTGCTGGTCAAGGTGTTGGCTTGCGGTGTCTGCCATTCCGAGGTCATGGCCCAAGAGGCGGCCTTTGGGATCCCATTGTAAAGCTTCACCTCTCCACTGGCCAACGACATGCTGATCCCCAGCAGTCCCATCATTCCAGGGCATGAGATTATTGGTAGTGTCGCCGCAGTCCCTTCGACGGAGAAGAATTGGAAGGTTGGAGACCGAGTTGGCGGCCCATGGCACGGAGGGCATGACGGTATGAGTCCTCACCAGGAGCTGGTCAGACGAATAAGCTGAGAATTCGGTTTAGGTACTTGCAAGCAGTGCAAACGAGGGTTTAATCAGGCATGTGTGAATGGAGCGGTCAATGGCATCACTCGTAACGGCGGCTGTATGACCCACTTCCTCGCTTTCCAGCCCGCTTGGCAATACTGACACTGGTTGGAAAAGTCGCGGAATACTGCCTTCTACGCACCGAGGCCGTCGTCCACATTCCCTCGGATGTCGACCCCGCCGCCTTCGCTCCCATCCTCTGCGCCGGCGTCACCGTGTTCAACGGCATGCGCCAAATGAAAGTCACCTCCGGCGAGCTCGTTGCAATTCACGGTCTCGGCGGTCTCGGCCACTTGGCCCTTCAATATGCGAACAAGATGGGCTACAAGGTCGTCGCACTATCCAGCTCGGGTTCTAAGGAGAAGTTTGCGAAAGATCTCGGAGCACATGTGTACGTTGATGGTAGCAAGGAGAATCATGCAGAGGCTCTGCAGAAGATGGGTGGCGCTGCTATGATCGTGACCACGGCTCCAAATCCAGAAATCATGGGCGCTCTCGTCAACGGACTTGCTCCTCAGGGAAAGCTGGTCGTTCTGTCTCGTACGTCATCCCCTTCTATCTCTATCCTTACAAGGACACTGACGTTTTCTAGCCGCGGGCGAATTCAAACTCGACAGCATCGCCTTGATCACCAAAGGAGCTTCCGTCCACGGCTGGCCTTCCGGACACGCTCTCGACTGCGAAGAGGCTGTCGATTTTGCCCAACTCCATGGCGTCAACTGCATGATCGAGAAGTTTCCACTCGAGAAGGCTGCGGATGCTTACGAGCATATGATGAGTGGGAAGGTTAGGTTCAGAGCTGTGCTGGTGATGCCATAGATGCGGATTGCGTGCTTGGTGAGTATGTTCGGGAACCGGTCAGGGCTTATGGCAATGGAATGCACGAGCTATATGATGAAAAGGTAGTAAGTATACTCCACGACCGGTCACCAAGTAAGGTAATGTATGGCACGAGGTACGTGATGGTTTTATGTTGGTGCAGTGAAGTCTATAATAATATCTCTTTCCCAGTGGTCCTTACAACCTCTGATCTGCTCGGTGTTACAAGCCACGACCGGGACTTCGACATTGCTTTTACAGATACTGCATATATCTCCACCAGTGAAGTGAGCTTCAATACTCCATTC
>JAABUX010003937.1_pt1 | contig 19240 bp, 24 predicted proteins | sample 5561851 | NCBI WGS metagenome assembly JAABUX01 (sample SAMN10711883, study PRJNA513361) | rock metagenome | isolation source: Antarctica rocks | place: Antarctica: Victoria Land, Richard Nunatak red sandstone | collected 2016-01-03 | reverse complement strand
CCTGGTCCCGTGCCGCTGACGTCTGCACCGGCTGCGACGCTGGCATTTGCGCCACTGGGACTGCAGCCTCTAGCGCGCAGCGGCTCCGGCTCCGCGGGGGCCCCGCCGGGAGCCAGGAGCGGCCCGTCTTCGAGCAAGCCGGCTGCAGCAGGGCGGCCGGGGTCGGGGCAGAGCGTGCTGCAGGCGCTGCGCACGGCAGTAGCGGCGAGGGGGTCGCCCGGCCCGGCCGAGCCTGATGCCGGCCGCCTCTCACCCTTGCCAGAGACGGCAGCGGCGCCTGCACACTCGCGGTATGCTGCCAGACCTGCGGCGACTTCCGCCCGGCGCGATTCGGCATCACCAATGCGCGGCGACAGCCGTGCTCCCGGCCGTCAAAGCCTATGTCCGGCCAGCGCCCAACTCGGACCAGGTCAGGCATGGGCGCGGCGACCTCCTATAGGGCCGGCGCCCAGTGGTCTCTTCCGGCGACGCCATCGTCTGGCTGACCATGAACAGCACGACCTGGTCGTCTGGCATGGCCGCGTGCCCACGGATATCACGGGTACCTCGCGACTCTGATCAGCACACAGCCTCGCGCCAGGTGATGCAGTACGATGTTGCGCGCCCTGCAGGGCTGCATGTCAGCAATGCGCATGCCGCATTGCTGGGCCCTTGCCTTTTGCAGGTTGAAAATCTCGCACTGCTTAAAATTTTGGTGAGTCTCAGACGCAATTGCAGTGCTCGTAGTGCGTTGCGCCTGCCTGTTTGCTGAGAGCATGCGGCACATGTGTAAGGTAGTGAGCTCGCATTCAAGTGCCTGCAGCGCATCCTCCGTCTTGTTGTCACCCACCATGCCCGCTACCTGCATATTTACAATGCCAGACCGCGCTCAACAGCCATGCTGCAGGCTCCTCACCGCTCTCATGTCAGCCAAAGCCCCTCCTCTGCGCGCACACACACATAGCACCACCACTTGCCCCGCACACCAAGATTTACGCCTCCCTCACACGTCCACTCATTTGTTCAGTGCTGCCCAACCAATGGTTGTCGCTATTCTGGAGTGGAACTGAGGGGTATGCCCGACATGCAGCAGCAGCAACCTCCCCAGCTGTGAGTCCTAAGCCCTGCTTGCACAAGCGTATGCGCACAGGGCACAGAAATTACACGTCTCCCCCTAGCAATTACCTCTCGCAGTGCAGAGCCGCGCGCTATAGGTTTAAAGGGCTATAGGGGGCTGCACGCAGCAGAGGAGCACAAGGCGCCCGCTGCGGCGCAGGCAGCCCGGCGAGACGGCGGGCGCGCTCGCTCGCTCCAGCGCTCGCTCCAGTGTGTCCAACCTCCAGCCGCCTCCGCATCCTTGCTGCCTGCATCCCTGCCGCCTGCTGCTGCGAAGGCGCGCTGCATGATGCTGTGCGCTGCGGTGCGGGCGGCCCCGCTGGTCTCCCCCGCGGCGCTCGCGCAGGGCGGCCAGGCGCGCGCCCCCGCCGCTGCACAGCCGGATGCCTCCCAAGCGCTCACTCGCTGACGGGCATGCGCGCGGCCACGCCCTGCACGCCCGACGGGAAGCAGGTCTCAAGAGTAGACGGCAAAGTCTTCCAACCAACTGCGAGCAGGTCTTAAAAGTAGAGTGCAAAGCTTTCCTATAATTGTGAGCAGGTCTCATTGGCAGAGGGCAGCATGCTTTTCTACTACCTGCACGCCCGACAGGAAGCGGTCGCCCAGCTCGGCGCCGCGCCCGGCCGCGATGTGCAGCACGTCCTCCAGCAGGTCCGCGTTGGCCAGGATGTTGACGTGGTCCGCCGACTTGGGCCCGCCCCTGCGCGCGGCGCCGGCCGTCGCAGCCGGGCGGGCGCGCGGCGCAGCGCGTGCTGCAGCACAGCTGCAGCCCTGCAGAAAACGCTTCTGGCCAGCCGCAGGCCAGAGCAGCTGACTGCGACAGCAGGAGGCCACAGCCACAGGCGCGCTCTCGCAGGACTTGGCTGCCGTGAACCCGCCACACTGGCGATCGCGACAGCACAGAGCACGTGCAGCACCCCGAAGTCGCCAGAACGGCTGGGCACTGCTTGTGATGCCGCCCTGCTGCGGAAGTGTGTGGCACGCACCGCACATGCGTGACGGCACAGGTCCACAGATGCATGCCAGGCAGGCGGGGCTGCGCAGGCGCTGCAGGGTCGATGCCCCCGGGCGCACCGCGGGTCCGCCAGGCTGGGCAGCGGCTCGTGGCGGAACTCGCGCGACACCACGCGCATGCCGGCCGGGTTCAGCCGCGGCCGCCGCCAGTGCCGCGCCGGCAGCGCGCCCAGGCTCAGCAGCGGCACCGTGCCGTCGCCTGCGCGCGCGCGCGCGTGTGGCTCGGCGCCGGGGCGGCGAGCAGGCCCGCGCGGCGATTATGCCAGCCCTCCTGCAAGGCCTCAGGCGCGCACTGCACCATTGCCTGGGCCAGGGTAGGGAACCCTGCCCTAGCCCATAACGCATGATGCTGCGCCGCCGCCTGGGCCCCAATGTCAGCCGCCCTGTCGGCAGCAGGGCCGGGCGCGGGCCGCCTGCATCCCGCCTCGCGGGCCATGCGATCGCTCGGATATGCAGGGAACCCGGCAAGCAACACACCACACAGCGGCCCTCCGCGCCCGAAGCACGCCACCAAGCCCAGGTCCCGCCGGGGGCGACGCGCGCCACAGCCGGGCTCAGGCCGCGCATCCACCGCCGCAGCGCGGCCCCGCCTGGCCGGCGCCGGGCGGCCTAGGGCGGCCCGGCGCGCAGCGCGGGGGCGGCGGCCGGGCGGGCGCGCCGTCGCTCAGGCGGCAGCCAGACTCCATGTCCAGGCCGGACGCGTCGGCGGACGACGCGCTCGCGCCCAGGTCCAGCTTCCAGGGCACCGCATTCTCGCCCGACTCGCCGGCCTGCCGTGCCGCGCGCTGCCGTATCTGCGCGCGCCGGCGCGGGGCGGCTCAATGGCGCGCCGACGGACCCTGGCAGCGTGACCCAGATAGGCACAGCCACTGTGCACGCCAGCGCGAGTGTCCTCGTCGTCGCAGGGCCGCACACGCGGCCTCGCTGCCTTCTCGTCTTGCCTGCCAGCCTCGATCGACTGACTGCACAGGTCGGGGACGCAGGCCGGCCTGCGTCCAGCGGCTTCTGCTGTGCCGCTGCATGAGGACCCCCACCCCGGGCCAAGCAGAAGCGATTCCGCTCCCTGCCACTCACGCATGAGTCAGTCCAGCTCTCATCTTCCAATCTCATGGGCTCACGCAGGCAGAGGAGCGGGGCCGTCCGCATGCGCCGTGCCCTACCCTGCTCTACGCAGCAGCAGGGCAGCAGAGCAGGGTAGGGCGCGCGCCCTGGGCGTCACGTAGTTGATGTACTGGTACGAGCGCTCGGTGGGAAGCCCGACGCCGTACAGGCTGAACAGCTGCAGCGAGGGCGCGGCCGGCAGCGCGCAGCGCAGCGGGTCCACGTGCCAGGTCGCCGCGTCGTCCTTGTCCAGCTCGCACCTGGCGCGCGGCGGCGGATGCATACGCTGAAAGCATGTCAGACACATGTTTTGTCAATTGCGCGAGTCGCTTTCTACTTGGATCTTTCAGTACTACCATGTTTTGCCAACTTGTCAAGCAACCATACCTATCACCTCTGAGGGGCCGCCTTCTATGGAAAAGCACGTCAGCATGACCTGCACGGCGCGCGCCTCGCCGCGAGCGGCGCGCGCGCCTGCTGTCGGCGGCGTCGCCGAAGGCGGCGCCGTGCGCGACCACGCGCTCCCGGAACGGCGAGTCGCCGGCCGAGTCCACCAGCGCCTCCACCGCGCCCGCCGCGTCGTGGTGCCGCAGCTCCTGCGCCGGGGCGCCCAGCCGCCGCTCGCGCCAGGCCGGCCTCGACCCACATGTCTCAGCAGGCACCTTGGGGCCATGGCCGACTGAAACATGTGGTGACGCATGGCACGACGGCAGACAGCCGTCATGTTGCCGCCTTGGCGAATGAGCCAGCAACCAAAATGTAATGCAGTCATGCAGCGCCAACGACCGTGCGCAACAAAATGCAGCCGCCGAGGCAGACAGCCGCCCTGCGCGGCATTCAGCAGCCCACCAGCGACGCAGATTTGAGCACCCAGGAGCAGGCAGGCGCTGGGCGACCCCAGCGGCAGCGCGGCGCGCCTTCTTCACGTCGCCCTTGGGCTCGACGCTCACGCCGGGCACCCAGCCCAGCAGGCGCCCCGGCAGGCTCTCGCGCCAGAAGCGGCTGCTGTGCCGCCGCTCGGAGGCCTCCGTCTCCGTCAGGCGCACCTCCGTCAGGAACGTCCTGCGTTCGCGGCGGCGACGCATGTCGCGCGCGCGGCCATGTATTCACAGTGCTCAGCCAACCACCCATCGCCCAACTCGACTCGCTCTCGACTAAAAGCCCGGATTGAGGGCTGCCGGGCTGCCTGCAAGGGCGTTCGATCACCAGCCTTTGCTGCCCATTGGTATACACATGAGCTTGTGTGCTCATCAGTGCTAACAGCCGGCCGTGTCAGGTGCAGTGCTGACCACACCCGCTGCCGCGGCTCCCTGGGCGGCTCCCAGGGCCGCGCGCCCGTGCGTGATGTTGCGCGCGATCATCTCGGGCGTGTCGTCGGGCGCGCTGCTCGCGTTGCCCCACGCGTGCGCGCCGCCGATGGGCAGCATGCCCAGGCCGGAGCCCCAGGTGCGGAACAGCTCAATGCGCTCGCTGCGCGGCACGAACTTGTCGGTCAGGAAGTCGCCGACCAGGCCCATGACCGCCGTGTCGCGCGTCTCGCCTGCACGCGCGCGCAACGCAGCCACGCCCCGTAAGCTCGCCGCGGCCTAAGCGCTATCGCGCCGTGCCGGCGCGCGCACACGCAAGTGACTCCTATTGCGCTGTACCCAATCACGCCGCACCCCAATCACGCCGTCAGCGACCCGCCTGCCAGCGATTCGTCGAGAGTCACAGGGAAAACCTGCGTCCTGTCGAGGGTCAACTGTAAACCCTAGGGCACCAGGGCCAACAGGCACGCCGCCGCCAGGCTCGCCGCCACCAGGCACGCCGCCGCCAGGCACGCCGCCGCCTGGTCAGATAGATCGGGTAGGCTCGGCGGGACCGCGCACGACGCGGCGGGCGCGCGGCGGGCGCGCACCGGACAGCAGCGACGTGACCGACTTGGACACGCCCAGGATGGTGCCCGCGATGTTGACGTACGCCGCCACGTGCCGCTCGACCCAGCCCGCGTCATCCACGCTCGCCCAGCGCATGAACGTCCGCCACACATTGTCGCCCCAGCTGTGCGCGAGCACGGCCACCTGGTGCAGCCGCGCGCCACAGCGCTGTGTGAGCCGCCGCTCCTAGGCCGGTGGCGCCCAGGCTGTGTCCTTGACCAGCGATTACAGCCGCTGTCTCCGTATCTGATTGTCATGATCAAGGCGCCAAAGCTGACAGGCTTGCATTGGTTAAAAAAAAAAAAAAAAAAAACATGACGCAACTAAGGAATAAAACTGGATCCACCACATGCACTTACCTGGGCTGGCAAGCAAATTGTCCGCATTTTCCTCCATCACGCGCGGGTGGGGTTACCCAGAAAATGCGGGCCGCGCGGGGCGCGCCTTCTCGCCGTTCATCTGGTGCAGCAGCTCCACGCGGTTGCGCAGGACGGTGAAGTAGTGGTCCCGCCGCTCCAGATCCACGATGCTCAGCCGCCAGTCGTAGTTCTCCGCGGCCTGCAGGGTGTATGGGGTTAGGGTGCGCACGAGCTGTGCCGCTGCGCAATTAATGCAGGACTACGCCTGCAATCCCGGCACGCGCAGGCACGCGTGCGCCCTGCGAGTGCACGCAGCCGACACGCGCGGCCTGGTGCGGCCGGCCGGTGGACCGCAGTGAGCGGCGTCCGGAGCATGCCGCTCGCGGCCCTGGTGAGCGAGCATATCAGAGCGGCGGCACGAGGCTGGCGGCACGGCAGCGGCGCCGCGCATCTGACGCAGGCGATCGTGCCCATGAGAGCCCCGCGACCACTAAAGCCTAAACTGCCCTGAATCTGAAGCCACCATACCTCGCAGCTCCAGGCTCGGCTTGCAAGCGCATGGCTCGGGCCACTTACCAGGTTGTTGGGCCCGTAGCCCAGGTCGGCCAGCGCTTCAATCAGCCGCGCCCACACGTAGTACCCCTGCCGCGCGCAGGGCTCCCCATTATCAGCGTCAGCCGCAGCCCACTCTCGCTGTACTACTTCCCCCGCCGACCAGAGCTGCGCAGCCTGCAAGACCATGACCTGCTGCACCGCTCCTGCTTCGGTGCCCCCGCGTGCAACCGGGCCGATCGCAGATGAGCCACCAGTCCAATTGCAGATGAGCCATGCAGCAGGCCGCACCATGACTGCGCGCGCGCGCACACTACAGCGCCCCCCTCGCTTCGGTCGCGTCGCCGCCAGGTGCATCCGCGCCCAGCCCTTGCAGCGCCCTCCGGCCCTGCCCTTGCCCCCTCACGCAGAGGGGCCACGCGCCGGCATCGCTTTCTGTACAGGGAGGCTCGGCGCAAGACCGGCTTGGATTCACTGGGGGGGGGAACAGGGTAGGTTTAAACGGGGGCGGGGGCACCGGCACAAAGAAGTCGACGCCGTCCAGGCCCTCGTGCGCACGCAGGCGGGTGCCCTCCGGGTCCACGCCCGTCACCGGGTCCAGCGCCATCAGCTGCAGCCAGCAGTCCTTGTCGGCCATGAGCGCGCGCGGCATGCCCGCGCTGCCCCATATCCGCGCCCTGCACGCAGGCCGTGGGGGTGCTTTGGTGGGGCGCGACCCGCTGACCGGCAGCGGGAGCCGGGCGATGCCCTGGATAGGCACATAGGCCAGCTTGCACTGCTGAGCCACGAGCACGCCATACATTTCAATGTTCCAGGCCGATAAAGATACGTTGTTCCTCTCACTTGTCTCACAGGCAATGCATAGAGACAAACACATCAGCAGTTGACAAAACAGTTGATAACCAAAAGTGCGCAACCATGCACTCCGCAGCACATAAGGCTCGACAGACTGCCACTGCAGCGCCATTCACTTGCCACTCTCTCGGCCGCGGTGCATTGCACGTTTCAGTTGCTTGCGAGGACGCCAGCGTGCTGCTAAGCCTGCGGCGCATGCGGTGCGCAGGGCCGCGCCGCGCACCGCATCGCCTCTGTCGAGCAGTTGACGCCCTGCCAGACCTCCAGCTTCGTCGTCACGAAGCCCGGCACGATGAGTACCTGGGCGCGCGCGCATGCAGGCGCCGCTCTTCACAAGCCCTAGACAGGGCTAGGGCAATGAGCACCTGCGCCTGACCGCACTCCTGCGCCCGCTTGTCGACCGACGCGGCGCCGCGCTCAGCGCAGCAGCAGCCGCGGGGCTTGCCGCGCACGCGGCCGAGCACCGCCAAGCAGGCCGGCCTACTGGGCGGCGCGGTGGCGCCCGTGCACGGTGCGGCAGTGGCCGCAGCGCTGGTTGCGCGCACGACAGAGCCCCTGCCAAGCAGGCGGCCCCGGGGCCCATCTGGACACCGACTCGGGGGCGGCCACGCGCCGGGTGCTTGGGCCGGAGGCCGCGGTCCCGCGCCGCCCGCCCCGGCCGCGGCGGCAAGCCCGCCGACTTGAGCAGGACCGGCACGCGCACGCCGTAGTCCTGCTCCAGCCGCGTCGTGTTCACCGCCTGCATGCCGCCCCGGAGCGCCTCCATGCCCTGCCGCCCGCGCGCCTGCTCAGCGGCGTCGTGCGGCTCAGCGCTCCTCCACACAAACCAGCGCAAAAGCAGCGGCGCCGGTAGCGCTGCAGTAGCGCCCTGATTTCCGTCGCTGACCCGCAAGCACAGGCCGGAGCGGGGTGACAGCCAGGAGGCTGGCAGTGCTCTTGCATGGGTGAGCTGCTACGGGGGTGCCAGCGCGTTCACTGATGCGAAGTCGGGCACAGGGGCCAGGGATGCATCGGAGCACAGCTCTGGTGCCGTATGAAGATCGGAGAGCACTGGCGCGTGGTGGCAGCGGTGCACGTTGCGTGCCGCAGACCACCAGGGGAGCGGGAGGGACGGCGTACCCGGCCGCGCATCGACCACGCCCAGGCGCTCACCGCAACCAGCACGGCGACATACACCCACCACGGTGCCCCCGCCCCGCTCCTGGTATGCTGGGGCCGCCCCTTGCCGCCTCCACCACCGCCGCTGGCGGCCTTGCCGCGCTTCTGCACCGCCCCGGCCTTGTGTCAAACAGGCGTGACAGCAGCACAGCCACACAGGCCTTGCAGGACTCTATTGTATACGTACTTATAGCGCGCTGGAGCACGCTGGAGCACGGGAAAGCTTAATTGCACAATCAGTGATTTGAGTGTTTAGCTACACGAGCAGCAGGTGCTTGCCGGCGCGCGCGGCTCCTGTGCTACTGGTGCGCGGGCCTGCGGCATGGCCGCCGCGCTTCTACGTGAGTCAGCAGCACGGCCGGGCTGTGAGCTCCGGCTCCTCCGCAGCTCGTCTATATTGGCAGCGCGCACAGGGCTCATGCCATTGATGGTGTGCAGCAGCGGGCAATCCTGTGGGACGCTGTGCCGGGGGAAGCACCCGAAGACCGCTATGCTAGCGATTGGCCAACGGTGGTCCGCGTTACATCGGCAGCGGTTATCTCCGTCACGGCACCGCCATTTGAAGTTCAAACCAGTTTCACCTGCTGTTCCTGCAACACCCACTTCTTCATATAGCCTTTGCACCAGCCTGAGCAGCATGCAAATCTCTTCATCCTGCAGCTTGAAACTTTCTCAGCAGCATGCCGTATCAAGGACCTCCTCAAGGCTCTTCGTGCGTGTACAGCATTCTTCGAAGTCTTAGTGAGTATAGTGCGCAATCATGGTACTTATCAGAAAGACGCACTCACGCAGTCACAGCCATTACAAACTGTCAAGCAGAGCACCCCCAGAAATGAACTGATGCTGACGTCAACAGACCACAGCAGGCTTACATGGTCCTCCAGCCAAGTGCCTTCACTCGGCGTCAGGGCCGTCAGGCTCGTACAGGCTTAGCATCTGGCCGTCCGGAGCCCTCAATGCCGCCACCTGCCAATATCAAGCACGCGTCTGGCACGCGTCTACACTTCAGTGTGTATGCATCAGCACAGCCCGGTCCTGCAAGTGCAGGCATTGCTCCTGCCGGCACACACCTCGATACATGCTTGCTTTGACATTTGCATCAGACTCCAGCGCAAGCGCAGCAGGCGGGCACCTCGCTGTCGAGCAGCAGCGCGCCAACCTGACACAGGGCCCTTGCCGCACGACAGCACTACGAGCGCGGGTGCGGAGGGCGCCGCGCGCCTTGCCGTCGGGCAGGTGCCGGATGGGCCCGTCCAGGGTGGCGCCCAGGCGCAGCAGCCGCTGCACAGTCTCCTGCAGCTCGCCCACCGTGAAGGCCAGGAAGGGCGAGTACCCGGTGCTCGCGTAGGCCTCCCTGCGTGGCCCCCACCCTGTTGATCAATTACACCACAAATGTCACTTGCAATGACTATAGTTCCTGACATGTGGCGGCCGCCTGTGCACATGCCTGCATGGCGCCCGCTGCCAAGCACGAGGGACAATGCATCAGGTTTGGCCCACGAGCAGGGTTGAGGGGAGACAGGGGAAGGGGGGAGGCAGATACGTCGCAAGGCCCCTGCACACGCACAGATTAACGGCATCTAACGCGCGGCTCACACTGCCGGCTCTGACCCACCCGCCCTTCCACACCAGGAGCAACAGTGCAAGAGGGAAGGCGCGCGCACCACGCACCGGCGCGCAGCCTTGCGCTCCATCAAAGCTCTGTGAGCGAGCAGCTAGCCCCACCCTGTGGTGCGGCCAGGCCGCAGACAGGACGGGGGAGGGGACCTCGGTCAGCGTGCACGCTCACCCTCCCATAGCCTCAAGCGAGGCTGTGCCCCGGTGGCTGGGAGGCGGGGTGGGGGTGCGGGCTCAGGCAGCCGTGCGTGCGCACCCGTCCACGGCCTTGAGCGCCAGCGACGCGGTGCCCGCGCGCAGCTCGGCCCAGCGCTCGGTTACCACCGCGACCGGCAGGCCCAGGCCCTCGCTGTAGAAGCGTGCCGCGCGCGGCACGTCGCGCTGCAGCAGCAGCACGTGCCGCAGCGTGGCCATGCGTGGGCGGTGGGCGGCGGGCGCTCAGACGGAGTCATCGCCGTCGAGTCATAAGTCTACATCAGCGGTTTTTGCCAGGCGCGTTTGCACGCCAGGGACACTGTACGCCAGGCAAGTGCGAGGCAGGCTCCCGTGCAGCTAGGTGTACGCAGGCTGTCCAAGAGCCCAGGAGCGTGAGCAAAGCCAATGTGCCTATGGCCTCCTGTGCCCCCTGATAATTAAATGGTCACACAGGATGGTAGGAAAGGCTGACAGAGAGCGCGGAGCACTGTCAACAGTGGCTGTCCACTGGCGACACCCTGGCAGGTTACCGCAGTTTTATGCCACAGCCTGGCCTGAGGCACCACCCAGCGTTTCAGGCTACCTCTGGCGAACCAGGCGCCCCGGTCACAGCCGTGAGCCGCTCAGCATGAGAGCGTGGTCGCTGCAGCAGCCGCTGTGCCTGCCCCCGCAGCGCTTCCTGCTGGGCTGCGCGGCTCTGCCGGCAGGCGAGGGCTAAGGCTGCAGCCCGACACCCGCTGCGGCGTCCCCCGCGCGCTTGCGTGGCCTGCAAGGCCGCGGCGCGGCGCGATGCCGCACCGACAGCTCAACGCGTTTGCGCCAGAGTGGGTGCCCGGCGGGCTGGCCATCCCGGCGGCGCAGCCGCGCGCGTACGTCAGCGCGGCGCCCGGCGCGGAGCTGTGCACGCAAGCGCTCACCAGCCTCAAGGTGCCGATGGTCTCGGAGGCTGTCGAGCAGCGGGGCAAGGAGCGGGGCGCCGGCGAGTGCGGGGGCGGCGCGCGGGAGCCCGCTGCAGACGACGCTGGCGGCGGCGAGCTGGAGTTTGATGATGTGTTCGCGCCGAGCGACGCCGCGACGCCGACGGCGGTGCGCGCACGCAGGAGCCTTGCCCTGCTCTGGTGGGGCGCAGGCCGGCAGCCTGCTGTGCACGCGAGGCTGGCGCTGTCGCCATGGCAGCCGGCACGCCGCCTGACTCGCGTCCTGCGCGCTTGCTGCCTGGCTCTCCGCTCTCGCTCCTGCAGCGGCGCTGGACGCGGCTGCTTGCACAAGGCCGCACGGGCCTGCACGGGCGCCGCTCGTATACGCGCGTGACCACAGCAGAGCCAGCGCCTGCAAGCGCGCATCGCAGCAAGCGGCGCGCCCTGGAGCAGGCCGAGCAGCCTCGCGCCGCGCCGACCGCCCGCGCTGCGGCCGCGCAGGCGACACCGGCCGAGTCGCCGGCGCCGTCGCCGGCGCCGGCGCCCGCGGCCGCTGCCGCGCCGCCCGCGCCGCGCACGCCGCCGCCGCTGGCCACGCTGGTGGTGGAGTCGCCGTGCGTCGACGTGCCCGCGCTGCAGGCCGCGCCGGAGGGCACTGGCAGCGAGAGCGGCGGCGAGGGCGGTGGCGGCGACGCGGCCGGCCGGGTCGGCCCGGCTGACTTCCAGCTGCTGCGCGTGGTCGGCCAGGGCGCGTTCGGCAAGGCGCGCGGCGGCCCTCCTCCCCGGGCCAGCGCCGGGCGCGCAGCGGGCGGGACGTGCAGCGCGCAGCGAGTTTGAGTTGCGACGGGGTGCGTCGTGACCACGCAGGCGCGGGGACATGCCCGTTTGCTGCCGAGCGGGCGTGCAGCAAGACGGATTGGACGGTGGAGGGGCAGACCATGGAGAGTGCGAATGGGCCGCGGTGAGGGTAGGGTTCAGCGGCACAAGCCCTACCCTAACCCCAAAATAACGCCGCGCAGGTGTTCCAGGTGCGCAAGCTGGACAACCGCAAGGTGTACGCGATGAAGGTGATGCGCAAGGAGCGCATCCTGGCGCGCGACCACGGCGGCTACGTGCGCGCCGAGCGCGACGTGCTGACCGCCGTGTTCCACCCCTACATCGTCACGCTGCGCTTCTCGTTCCAGACGTCCTCCAAGCTCTACCTGGTGCTCGACTTCATCAACGGCGGCCACCTGTTCTTCAACCTGTACCGCGCCGGCATCTTTGACGAGGAGGCGCGCCGCGCGCCGCCCGCTTTGCCGGCTGCCGCTTGTTGACGGGCGTGCACGCTGGCACACCCTTGCGAAGCAACATGGGGGTTGCACCGAGGCTGCGATGACAGCGGCCCGAGCTCCTGACGGGCGGAGACAAAGGCAATTAAGTTGCCAAAGCACACCAGTCTGCCAAAATCACCATGGCTGTTTACAGCTTGCCGCCGGGCAGCGTCTCCCCCGACGCTCCCGGGCCCCTGCATGGCCGCGGCCGCGCTGACGAGGCCGCGCCCCCAAAGTAAGCAGCCATGCGAGTCGAGAAGTGAGGGCGCTGACGGCGCCGCTGGGCGCGCCGCGCGCAGCTGGCGCGCCTGTACGCGGCCGAGATCGTGCTGGCGGTCGCGCACCTGCACAAGCTGGGCTTCATCCACCGCGACCTCAAGCCCGAGAACGTGCTGCTGGACAGCGAGGGCCACATCAAGGTCACCGACTTCGGCCTGGCCAAGGGCGGCCTGGCCGAGGAGGAGCGCACCAACAGCTTCATCGGCACCATGGAGTACATGGCGCCCGAGGCGCGCGGCCCCGCCGTAAACCCTGTCACGGAGTGCACGGCGCCCCAGGCGCGCGGCCCTACCCTACACCCTGTCCTGTCATGGAGCGCACGGCGCACGAGAGCGCAATCCTGCCCTTTACCCTACCATGGAATGCGTGGCGCTTGAGGCGCGCGGCCCTATCCTATGCCCTATCATGGAGTGCATGGCACCCGACGCGCGCGCCGAGCCGCCCCACTGTGCGTGAAGGGTGCTGTGGTGAGCGGTTAGGAGACCATGATCAGCTGACCTGGCTGCCCTGTGGCCGAGTCTGCGGGCTGGCTGAGTCCCACGGCGCGCTCGGCGCCGAGGCGGAGCCTCGGCCAGCCGACGCGGCTGCCCTGTGGCTTAGCCCGCCCGCTGACTGGCCCTCAGGGCGCGCACCACGTCGGCCGAGCCTCGTCAGAGGGCGGTCTGGTTGCTCCTGGGGCACGACGACCCCAGCCCTGCGCGGCCGCGCAGATCGTATCGGGCAAGGGCCACGGCAAGGCGGTCGACTGGTGGAGCGTCGGCATCCTGCTGTACGAGATGCTGTGCGGCACGCCGCCCTTCCGCGCCAGGGGCCGCGCGCAGCTGCAGCGCCAGATCCTGACCGCGCGCCTCAAGCTGCCGCGTGCGCGCCCGCGCCCGCCCCGCCGCGCCCGGCCGGCCCGGCGCTGCTGCTTTGCAGCTTGTGGTCTGTGGCCGCCCTGCCCCACGGCCTGCAGATGCCTCGAAGCGCCCGGCGCGGCCTGCCTGCTGGTCAGAGCGACTGTGAGTGCATACTTTGCGTCAGAACCTACCGGGGCGCCCACAAGCTGCGCGCGGGGCGTGTCTGCATGCCACAGGGACTGTGGGGTGCTGGAAGCCCTGCTCACGCGCGCGCGCGCGCGCGCGCGCGCAGCCTTCCTGAGCAGCGCCGCGCAGAGCCTGCTGCGCGCGCTGCTGGAGCGCGAGCCAGGCAGGCGGCTGGGCGCGGGCCTGCAGGGCTCCGAGGCCGTCATGGCGCACCCCTTCTTCCGGCCCATCTGCTGGGCGCGCCTGCTGCGCCGCGAGGCGCGTCAGGGCCCCCATGCCCTAAATACCCATGCCCTATATCCGTGCCGCGCTGCACACTGCCATGCGGCACCCGGTGCTCTGCGTCCAGGGCGCGCTGCGACGGCGGCCGCCGGGCGCGCGTGAGGCAGCTTGTGCGGAGAAGCCGCGCGCAGCGTTGCGCGAGGATGCGCGCCTGCTTCGGTTGGCTTGCATCCGGTCCTGCGCTCTCTGCGGACGGCATGATGCAAGGCGTGTTTTCCAATGCCTGCTCCTGGTGCAAACGGCGCTGAGAAGGCAGGAAGCATGACAGCGGCGAGCGGCGGCGCAGATGCCGTCGCCGTTCCGGCCGAGCGTCAACCACGTGGACAGCGTGGAGAACTTTGACAAGATCTGGACCGACCAGGCGGCCGAGGACTCGCCGTGCGGCACGCCGCCGGTGCCCGACGGCTTTCCCGCCGCCCACGCCGCGTTCGAGGTGCGGACACGCGCGCCGGCTGCCTGACTCCGGCTCTGCAGCAGCGCGCCGGTCCCTGCTGGAGCCGGGTACGGCGGCCGTTGCGCGTCGCGCGCACCTGACTGTCGGGCTTATGTCATGGCATGGCCGGAGTGCATGTCATCAAAATTTGGTCATTGCCTGGTATCCTCAGGCCAAAACCCTGACCAAGACCCTGGTGCGCAGGGCTTCTCGTACTGCGAGCCCAGCCTGCTGGCGGAGCTGGAGGCGCAGTCGCGCCTGGACACGCTGCTGCCCTCGCTGGGCGCGGGCGCGGGCGGTGGCGCGGCTGCGGCGCCTCCGGAGACGCTGCGCCGCCTGGGCCTCGGCGCCGCGGTGGGCGGCGGCTGAGGCGGACCGCGCGGCCAGCGGGGCCCTGGTGCCGACCCTGGCCGCGCTCGGTCATGCAAAATGGGCTTGCGGCGCCCCGACCGCAGCCGGTGGGGCGCGACTGGCAGGGACTGCGTGGCTGGTGAAACCCTGGCATAAACCGTAGCAAACCCTCCCCCCAAGGCGTGTGGGTGTCTGGAGCCCCGGCGCGGCGGCGGGTGGCTGCTGATGCGCATCTTGGTAGTTAGCTCTGGCGTGCGTCTGGGCACGGGGGCAGGCGCGCCGCTGGAGCTCAGCTGAGAATGCTCTAAACCATCCCCGGACTGCAAGCCCTTTAGCTGGCGGCGGCGTCTGCAGCCCATCTGAGCGTGGGCGCAGGGGTGGGCGGTAGCTGCAAACCCGCCAGGCGCCGAGCAAGCGCTGGGGACCACGGCGGTGGCACGGGCCCGGCGCTTACGCAGCCGATGCTGCGCATTGTTCACTGCTCCCCCTCCCCCCTCAGAAGGTCTGCCCTTTGGGCCGTTTGGCCCCTGTCCGCGGCTCATGAACCCGCCCCTTCGGCTGGGCGCGCCCGCATCTGCTCACCGGCAGTCAACCCAAAAACGCATGGCAAGCAGAACTAGCGCTGTCACGCGGCTCACCCAGCCTGCACCCTGGAGGGTCTGGCCTTGGAACTGCTATACCATCCAACACTCTTGCACACTCTTGTTTGCTCGGACCAGCTGTGATGCTGTGCCAGTTGGGGAGGGGGGCGCTGCTGCCAGCTGGGATGGGCGAGCGCACTCATTTTCTGAAGCCCCCGGCACCAGGGGCTGGCAGCTGCTTGTGCCCATCATACGGGGTCGCTCGACAAGAGTTTGGCTCTTATTTATTTTCAGGCGGTCGTGCTAGGATTTTTGGCGGGCTGCAAAGGCGGTTTTGGCAGGCCCTGCGTCTGCCAGAAGCAGGTCGATGCGCTGGGGCAGCGCAGGGCAGCGCAGCGTGCCCTGTGCCCGTGTGATTCGTGGGGCTCTGCATGCATGAGCTTGCTGGCTCTGCTCTGCGCCCTTGCATACCCTCACCGGAAGGCGCCCTGAAGGAACCGCGGCGTGCTGAAGTCGGGGCGGTGTGGTAGGCTTACCAGCAGGTTGCAGCCGCGCAGAAGTCGCAGGTCTACTTGCACACAGCGGCCAGGACACTGCTGATGCGTCAGTGATTGTACGCCAGATTAGGGATGCGAGTGGTCCAGGTCATGTGTGTAGGCAGATTGGCGTGTCTCTGAGTCCGGAGTTTCAGGGCCTGCTTTGCAGCGCTCTTTGTCACCCAACAGAGTGTAACAATGCTTGGCTCTGATGTGTGATGCTGGACTTGCACAGTGCGGCTGTCAACCTGCGACGCCACATACCATGCATCATCCTATGCATGAGCGGCCGTGCATGCGCCGCAACGGCCAGGGACATGCCGTTTGCATTGTGGTCCTCGTCCTTCAGCAGGCTACCATGGAGAGCAGCTGCATCAAGGCCAGGCTGCACTGCCTCAACAAAAACAACGCGCAAGGGCCCTAGCAGTCTGACATCATGAAGATGGCAGCCCAGTTCCTTGCACCGTGTCAGCAGGAACGGTATAAATCTATGCATGGCTGCGCCTGAACAGCACAACCCCGTAAATCGCTCTCTATCAACAGACGAAACATGGACGCACGCAGCAGTTTGCCTGCACCAAACCCAAGCACACCTGCGCATGCATAGCCGGACTAATTCGGAGCGGAGCTCCTCCTGGCACCCGGGCGATGGCGCAGGAGAGCTCTGATCAGGTGCACAGACGGCCATGTGGCCGCCTGCCATAAAATAACAAGGAAGCGGACAGGGATGCGCAGCGCGCTGTCACAGCCGCGACAAAGCTTCGAGGAGCCGACAAACTGTCGATGAGACCCTTTGCAGAGGTGCAGCAGGACCTCGACAGGGAGAGCCCTCTAGATATAGCATGACATGCCTGCCGGCCTGCGACTCTGCCAGCCGTTGCATGTTTGCAGGTTCAGCGCATGGACTGCGGCATTCGGCCGCTTGCCAACCAATCATTCGACGCTCGTCAGCCATACGCGCACTCCAGCGGGAACTCGCATGTTTATGGCGCAGACCCAGGAGAGAATGCGGAAGCATATTTCTCAGCCAGGGTAGCCAGGCCAGGGCACCTTTCTGCCGCATGCAGCATCGCTGAGGCCGCGCCGCCAACTCAGCACCCGTCGCCGCTGCAGATAGCGCCCCTCGCCTCCTTGCTACCCAGGGTCAGGGCGTTTGGGCCGCCCGGCGCGCCAGCCGCGCACGCCGACGCTGCCGGCCCAGGACTCGTCGCCGCTGTCGTCCGAGGCTGCGCCGTCCCGCGGCCCATCTTCCCACGCCGCATCGGACTGCGGCAGCGCCTCGACATCCAGGCCGCGGCGGCCGCCGGGTGCAGCATCTGCCTCGGGGCCTGGCCCAGGTTGCGCAGGATTGTTGAGCTCTGCGCCATCGCGCCGCTCCCCTGCCGGCGCCAAGCCCGCAGGGCCGGAGGCGCTGCTGCCGTTGCCGCTGCTGCCGGCGCGCTCTGCGGCAGCGGGCGCCGGCCTCGCGCCGTCACATTGGTCTCCAGAGCGGCCAGCAGGGCCGCCTGAGTCCTGCGGCCGCCCGGCGCCATTGGCAGATGTGCCCGCCCCCTCCGAGCCTGTCCCGCCAAAGCCTCTCCTGCCCACCGCAGCTCTCGCATCAGCGCAGCTGCTCGCGGCTCCCTCGGCCGCAGGCGCGCCCGCATCGGCCGCCGCGCCGTTGCTGGCCGCTGCGCCGTTGCCGCTCGCTGAAGGCGCGGCCGCCGCGTCCGCCGCCGCCATATCGGCGCTGCGTGCTGCACCGACGAGGCGCAGGCTGCGTCTACGGCGGCGGCAGAGTGAGGTGCCAAACTTGTGTGGATGGTTGGTAGACTCTGCAGCAGCATTAGTCTGTTGATGCTGCTAGCTGAGCAGCATTGACAGTGCTAACGCCTCGTACTTGCCCTACACTGACAGCCAACCTGCATAGCTGCAAGCGCTAGCTCATGAAGCAAAGGGTTCCAGACGGGGTCGATGCTAATCGGCCTGTGCTGAGTCTAAGCAGTGCCTCGCACTGCGATAGGGGAGTGAGGCAGTGCTGTTGGCATCAGGCCATTTCAGAGCCCTTGGTGGCTGTGTGCAAGGCTGCTAAGGTGCTCAACTAAAGTATGTACATGTGGGCACTACAGTAAGCACGATTGCACCCCAACTATGGCTGGCATGTCTGCTTGTTACCTTTGTGGCACACTTTTCACTAATAAGCATATGCGTGCTTGGTGCTTGATGTGCAGTTGCTCGCTCACTTGCGGAGCATACATGCTTGCTTTGGCTGAGCGCTTTGACATGCCCTGCTCCATGCTCTCGCTGGCATGCTTTGCTGAAATAGGTGTGGAGTGAGGTTGCCATTCACGTACTAAGATATAACATAATACTACACACTGCTGACGCATGGGCCTCTTCGCCATATGGAGGGCAGATTGCATGCCATCATGCCACAACACAACCGCATGGGCATGTGCCCATGTAGGTCTCGCACGTGCTCCATGTGCCGGGATGTGCCCGACGCAGTATTCCGACTTGATGCATGTCACATGCAAGGACCCTTGACCTGTGTGTCCCTTCCAAGGGACAGGTCAGCGCTCCAAGGAATTCGCCTACTCTATGGCAATAGTGCCTGTTCCTGGACAAACATGGCCTGCATGGGGGACGAGCAGGAAGCCCCGCCCGCCTACTTTGCGGGCACGCCAGCAACATTCCAGGCAGCCGCAGACGTGGTGCTGAGAGTGCGCGGCGGGGCGCAGCTGCCCGCGCACAGCCAGCTGCTGACAAGCATCTCGCCGGTCCTGAGCGACCTGCTGGAAGGTGGTGCTAGCCAGGCGGCCGTGGGCAGCAAGACAGTGCTGTCGTTTGATGACTTTTCTGGCACTGAAGTCATCGACATTCTCAAGGTGCGTGTTCGCTAACGGACACTGAGCAATGCATACATCAGGCACATGGTCAACGACAGGCAACAGATGAGCTATCTCATATGCTCTTCAGCAGGTGGCATCCATGAACAGGTGCAGTGCTGCTGCAGGCCATCTATCCTGCAACCAGCCGCATGACGCTGTTGGACAGCTTCTCACTCAATGAGAGGTCAGCGCACGCTGCAAGCATGCGGCAAGCGATAGCGCTCCTGCGGTGGGCCCACAAGTTTGGCGCTACAGAGCAGCTCCAGCATGCTGAGGGCTTCCTGCAGAAGCGCATGCAGCTTATGATTGCCGTGCGGGCCCCACATGGAGCGACCTGTCCATGAGCTCGCACTGCATGGGCTTGGTAATAAATCAGCGCGCTGGCTTGCTGCTGCAGAAGGAGCGCGACAACCACAGAGGTGCAGACTTCGACGTGCTTTTCGAGTGTTGGGGAGCTGCAGACAGGCTGAGCCTGCATGCAGTTGCCGCGGAGTGTGAGTGGGCCCTGACAATGCTGTGGGACAAAGAGACTGTGTACATGCGCGCCGCAATGGATCTGAGCCCGCGCGCGCTGCAGCGCATCGCGCGCAGCCTGTGCGCCGGCATGCACGAAGCAACCTGGCGTGGACATACAAAATTAGATGAGTGCTTCATGCGCAGCTAAAAAATTGCACCTGCTCAGACCATGATGCAGTGGCGCATGCGCGATGAGGAACAGGCTGCCTCTGTGGCGGCAGAGTGAGGGGGCCGGATCTAGAGCGGCTGCTTGGCACACTGCGAAGCAGCAGAGT
>JAABUX010003936.1_pt1 | contig 19241 bp, 18 predicted proteins | sample 5561851 | NCBI WGS metagenome assembly JAABUX01 (sample SAMN10711883, study PRJNA513361) | rock metagenome | isolation source: Antarctica rocks | place: Antarctica: Victoria Land, Richard Nunatak red sandstone | collected 2016-01-03 | reverse complement strand
GTATCCCATCGCTCCTGGGGGTAATTTCACCTATAAATTCTCTGTTGGAAACGAATATGGCTTCTACTGGTATCATTCCCACTTTCGAGCCTACTACGACGATGCAATTCGAGGTCCATTAATGATAGACCCATCACCAACGCGTCCTCGGCCTTTCGAGAAACTTGCAGAGAACAGTGATGATCTTGCGAAGCTCCTCGAAGCTGAATTCAACGCCCCTCCTGTTCTTCTGAACGATTGGACTCATGATCTTTCGGACACGATCTACTCGCGTTACTTCGAAACAGGCGCGTTCCCGAATTGCGTCGATAGTCTTCTGGCAAATGGATTTGGACGAGTTGAATGTCTTCCTGACTACATCCTTAAAGCGGGAACGGGTCTAGGACTTGATTCTTCGTCTTCCGCAGTCAGCGGATCCTCTCAGATGTCCACTGACAGCTCTTCAATGAGCATGATGGGAGTGAATAAAAGAATGGACATGGGTGGATCAAGCATGTCCGCCGATACAATGATGGGAATGTCGACGACGGAGACTCCACTGCAGATGACCTCGACCTCAGCCATGATGTCGAGTATGGCCCCGATGTCGAGCATGGCCCCGATGTCGAGCATGGCCCCGATGTCGAGTATGGCCCCGATGTCGAGCATGGCCCCGATGTCGAGCATGGGATCAATGTCCAGCACACAAGGAATGGGGTCACTGAATGCACGGGGCTGCATGCCTCCAATGATGTTCAAACCAGGCTTCAATGTCAGCTCACTTCCTCCAGAGACTTGTGCGAACACAACGTCTTCCTTGTTAAAAGTTTCTGCAAATCACACGCAAGGATGGCTTGCCCTCAATCTTGTCAACTCAGGAGGAGTCAGCAAGTTGGCTGTATCTCTCAATGCACACTCTATGTATATCTATGCTGCCGACGGTCTGTATGTTACCCTACAAGAGGTCAAGGTCAGTTATATGCAAATCGTTCAACAGTCGTGATCAGGCCTGAACTGATACACCAAGGTCCTTTACCTATCTATTGGCCAACGCTATTCCGTCATGATCAAGTTGAACCAGTCGCCTGGCGACTACTACCTTCGATTCGCCTCATATCCAACGGGTGACATGCAGCAAGTCGTAGAAGGTCAAGCTGTTATATCTTACAAGGTATAAGTTTTGTCAAACATTGTCCCGAATTGGCGCTGACATTCTAGATGAATTCCACAATGTCTAAACGTACGATCCAAGCACGGGACGACTCGGCTTCGGTGTATATGCTTAAGAATGGGTCGGCAATATTGAATGCATCGACCTTGGACACTGCTCTTCTGCATCCATTTCAAAGCAACTCGCCACCACCAGGAAAGGCAGATACAACCAAAGCTTTCAACATTAGCCAGACGGGTATTGTGACTTGGGTCATGAACCGCGACCCATATATTGAGGCTGCGACGCCGGTTCTCCATGGGAATTCGTCCGATGGATGGAACGCTAATACAACACTCCATCTACCTGCCAATTCAACGATTGACATTATCATGGCAGTCGCAGACGATTCTATGGATACGGTAGGTCCCTCTCATAGCAACTCGCCGCGCTTCTAGGGCCTTGAGTGCTAACGTTCCCCAGATGGGCCACCCTATGCATCTCCACGGCCATAAGTTCTGGGTTCTAGGCTCGGGGAGCGGGCAATTCCCATATACTTCGGTGGATGTCGCCCCTTCATCTATGATCAATCTCAAGAACCCTGCGTATAGAGATACAACAGACCTGCCAATGTCCGGTTGGCTCGCTATTCGGTCAGTCTTGTGGACGTCTTTTAGATCGGTAGCAAGCCTTCGTTTGAAGTGAAGCTGACCCAGCAACAGGTATATTACGGATAATCCTGGCGCATGGCTACTTCACTGCCACGTCCAATGGCATGTCGTGGTAGGCATCTCTTCTTCTTCGTCAACACCACCTCCACTCCTAGTTTGATCCACCATTTGCTAATAGCGCCACGTCTTCTTTAGAGCGGCATGGCGTTGGTCCTCGTCGAGGGGGAAGACAAACTACCAAGCCTACTTGGCGCTTCGAACTCCAAGAGTCCTCAATCTAATGGCGGTGCAACGAGCAAACCGACCTTCAAATATTTATTTAGCACCGGATTTGTCATGTGTATTGCAACGCTCTTAGCTGTGGTCTTCTAGGCGGATAAGGCTGCAGGGGAGGATTGCTCAGTCGCGGATTGAAAGACGTCAAGAAGCTGGGAGTAGTGTACAGCACGAAATGGAATATTACAAGTCTATTCGAGTGTTCATGCATGGAGAGGATGATCAACAAGCGTTGCAGGGCAGGACTTGGACTCGAAACAACCAGAAGATATCACAATATCGATCTAACGAATGTCAAGATACTCGTTACATGTCTGGCTTTAATGAAGACTTTCTTAACGCTGCTATTTCTTCGAAAAAGAATCGTTGTTCAGAGCCAATCATGATCTGCATATCATCTTTCCAGAAACCTCATGGAGCCGTACAGTGAACAATCATCCCCATCGCGCGATGATCGCCCACCTGGCAGTAATGCGGGATTATCGACTGTCATACTCACGGACATTGTTTGCACTGGGCAAGACAGAAATATAGCCAAAAAATCTAGCTCGACGCCAAGTTGAGGCATATAGGTTTCGCCAAAACTAACAATGTCAACTCTCTGTCGAGCCCACATCGGAGTATTCCCACAACGCCAACGCAGAGTATGACTGTTCTGGATATTGCCAACGCGATTGCTCAAAAACTGTTAGTACTCATCCACCACGAGCGGCGACTTTCAGACTAGAAGACAGCTTAGTATGAAAAATCGCGATCTTAAACAGAGCGGTAGGGAAAAACGGAAACTTTAGTCTCAAAGGATAAGGGTTTAGTAGGTATAAAGGAATATGCATAGCTTTCGATGTCATTATCAAACACAATGGAAACGTTACATAGGCTAAGACTGGAGCAACGCACAAAACGCTCACAGAGATGACCAAAGCATGGTTTCGTCATTACTTAAATCCGGAGTGATCCAGTGGCTGCAATAGTACTACGCCAGCTGGCCTGGAAAGAGAAAGCCTACGTCAGCATGCATTCATCGTGATCCTGTTGAGAACAGAGCAGGTGCTCCTGCTGCTCTCAACCGGCCGCCTTTACGAAATTCTGTGGGAGTGTTGGTGATTTGAAACGCCTGCCGCGGACTTTCTGCGAGTAACGAGTAATATTCCGCAAAGCTTTCGGATAAGAAACGTAGCTCTTTGATTGCGAACTTGGTACTATCTCGTGCTATGAGGAGGGAATGATAGGCTGCGGGTCGGACTGGTTGAGGGGACTCGGGTCGATTGATGGTAAACGATCGGAGTAGACTGATGATGCCGGCGTCGTGTTATTAAGTGCGACCTCGTCCGAGTTTTAAAAAATTATTGGGAGTGGGTTTCTAGAGCTTGTGAAAGATGCTGCGGACGGCCTTCAATTCCCGTGATTTGCTGTTGAGGGGGATCGAGGAAGGTGAAGATCTTCGACTGGAGCTACTTCTCTCTTCTAGTTCTATTATGTAGTCTTTTAGGAATAATGACGTTAACTGCGTATTTATAAGTCTATGGGTTTATTAGCATGCTTATGTACTATCTACTCGGGATAAGGTTTCAGGTACCTTAAAGTATCCTTGCTCCTTGGTCGACTTCGGTCACGTGATTAGGCATTTACCGGCTAGACAATAAGCGCGTTCGCGGAACGCGAGTTCCAAGCAACATTTAAAACCAAGACCCGTCGCGCAAAGCAGTGGTTATCAGGAAGAGATCCAGGCTATAAGCGCTGATATGGCAGCTATGGATATCGACGCTGCCTCTGAGAGCAAAGCACTCTTTGCACAAGTTCAATACTACATTGTGCTCACCGACGCCATTGGATTGGACCAAGCAGAAGCCGTAAGCTTTCGACGTGTCCCCAATGAATTCAATACTGACTTTCTACTCAAAGCTCGCGAAAGTCCTCAAACAGAATGGCGCGCAGGAAGTACCGCGGGTGTCTTCGGGAGAAAAGATACCTTTGGAGGATGTTACTCATGTCATTTCCACGACCATCGACTTCCCGGGCTACGATGCTGCAGGCGATTCGCTCAAGTCTGTGGTCAAGCCTGACTGGGTGAGCGCCTCGATCGCGAAGGGTCGGCTGGCCAACCCCAGGCAATACAGCCCCGATCCAAGGCTATTCTTCTCTGGTCTCATCGTCTGCTGTGCCGACCTACCCAGCGGCGATTCTGATGCTATCATTGGGGGCGTTCTTGCTATGGGCGGGCTATATTCTACTTCCGTATCGAAGATGGTTACTCACATCGTGGCTCTGACCATGGACTCGGACAAGTGTCAAACAGCGCTGAGCAAAAACCTCAAATGCAAGATTCTGCTGCCTCACTGGTAAGGAGAATATTTGATAAGATATCAGACAATCGACTAACATATGACCAGGTTTGACGACTGTTTGAAGTTGGGCAAGCGAATTGATGAGGGCCCGTATTGCCTACCCGATCCTGAAATCCTTCGAAAACGACCAGCAGACCGTATCCCTGAGGCAAGCAGATCAGACCTGTTCGGTGCATCCTCGCCCAAACCAGATCGCCTTCCTACCCCCTCTAGTTCACCCAGCGCCAGCCGTCGCGAGCTTACAGTCTTTCGGAGCAAAAAGATCATGCTTTCCAACGATCTAGAACTTGGTAGTCGGCTTCTGGAGACTATTGAAGATTTGATCATTAGTGGAGGAGGTAGTGTGACGGGTGCAGTGCATAGGGCGGATATCTTCATTTGCCACTACCGCGAGAACCTCAATTACCGCATTGCTTCGAGAGCAGGAAAGGATGTAGGGAATCTGGCGTGGCTCTATCACCTCATCACGCACAATGATTGGACCTCGCCGCTCCGCCGTTTGCTGCATTATCCCATAGCCCGTCACGGACTTCCTGGCTTCAATCGCTTTCGTATAAGTCTTTCGAATTACAATGGTGAAGCCCGTGTATACTTGGAGAACCTTGCCAAAGCCGCTGGTGGAGAGTTCACTAAAACCATGAAGGAAGACAATACTCATTTAATCACAGCCCATATGGTCAGCGAAAAGTGTGACGCCGCAAAAGAATGGAATATTCACACCATCAACCATCTATGGCTTGAAGAAAGCTACGCCAAATGGTCGATCCAAACCGTCTCCAATCCGCGCTATTCCCATTTCCCATCACGTACCAACTTAGGCGAGGTAGTCGGTCAGACACCGATCGACAAACAATCAGTCGAGCGTGTGTTCTTCCCCCAAGGCTCGGACGTCGATGAGACGGCCGAGGGTGAGACTATCTCAAAACCAATGTCCACTCGAGACCAGAACGTTGCACCTTCTAAGTCGAAGAAAGCCGGTAGTGCTCGCACTTCGGTTTCTGCAAGGGGTTCAGAGATTCCGAATAATACTTCCCAGCCTAATGATGCCACTCCCAAGGCCTCAAAAGAGAACAGAGGGCATACTGATGGCGCTTTCCGAACGCCTGCACCATCTCGATTCGTAGGTCAGGGTAAAGAGAATGAGACCCCATCCACCACGGGCAGTCGTAGTGCCAAAGACAAGGCAGTTGCGAAGTTGCACGAGCTTGCTCCCGATATTGCGCTCTTCGAAAAGGAGACGAAACGAGTAGGTGGGGTAATTCATGGGAAAGACCGGAAATCAAGTGAAGACAAAGCTTCGGAAGACAACAGGAAGCGTACTATCTCTGTAGACGACGATACCGACACAGGGGTGGATGAGGCTAGGGGAGCCAAGAGAGCCAAAAACTCAAAAGTTCTAGCTCCTGTAACTATGCGTCTGGCTCTTACCGGGATCAAGAGATGGGTAGGCGCCGCAAAGAAAGAGGGCGAAGAGCGAGTGAGTCCATGCTTGATCTGATCTACCCATAATATCTGACAAGATATAGACACGGCTTCGAGAGATGGGTATTCTGATAACCCAGGACTTCACAAGCTGCACGCATCTTGCTTCTCCAAGGATCGTACGTACGCAAAAATTTGTTTGTGCTCTTGCACACGGTCCTGTCGTCATCTCCGACCAATTTATCGACGACTGTCTTGCGAATGGAGGTCCCCTCGACCCGGAAGACTACCTCTTAGAAGATGAAGAATCTGAAACAAAGAGTGGATACAAACTCTCCGATGCCTTGCTAAGGGCAAAGGAAAACAAAGGCCGTCTTTTACGAGGCTATTCCATCTATGTCACTGAAGCCGTCCGCGGGGGGTTTGAGACATACAAATCCATCATTGAAGTGAATGGCGGGAAATGTCTGATGTACCGTGCTCGTGCGGCTACCAGTCTTCGTACTGGTGTGGACGAAGACACCGAAGAATCCGAATCTAGTCGACCCGATTTCGCGTACCTTATCAGTGGCCAGACTCATGAGGAGGCGAAGTTGTGGCCAAAATTCAAGCAGATGGTGGAAGCGGCGGGCAAGAACCCTCGTGTTGTCAGAAATGACTGGTTGCTCAATACGGCCCTGTCACAGCAGCATCATTGGCAAGACTTTTACGCTTTGACCGAGAAGGACATTGGAACTCCACCGCCTTGAGTTTTTTGGCGTGTAATCCTGCATCGAGCGAGGCGTTCCGCTGGTGGGTTAGCTTCCATATTGATGAGACCATTGTAGCTAGGGTTCGAAAATAACGACATCAGCACCATCTTCTTCCCTCTCTCCAGAGTCGAATTACGCAACGAATCTCTGCACATCCAATCCCAGTATCAGAAGAACTTGACACCCTGCTGATCCTCACTCCCAAACACCTGCGCCTTGCCCCTCTTCACCAGCACATTCAAACTCCTCCGCAACAACTCCGCATCCATCCCATGAAAATCCTGCCCCACACTCATCTCCCCACTCACAAGCTCATACAACGTCAGCACCATATTCTTCTGCCCCGTCGCCTCCACCCACTCCGCAACCACATCCGCCCACTCCTCCGGCCTCTTCCAAAACACCCAAAACGTACCGCCCCCCTTCCCCTCGGACCCACCAACCCATTCCGCCCTCCGCCCCCCCTCTTCGCTCGTCATCCACTCCACGATCTCGCGCGCGTCGTGCGCTGAGAGACGTTTGCGCAGAGACGTGTTTTTGAAGAGGGGGCTTTCGAGGGCGGTGGCGAGGGAGAGTTTGTAGAGGTGGTGGTGGCGGGCGTGGCGTTGGATGAGGCGGGACCATTTGCGGAGTTGGGAGGTGCGGGTTGTGAGGTTTGGTTGGAGGGTGTAGAAGGGGGGGAAGGTGTGGATTTTGGGGTAGGGGAAGGGTGGGGGGGTGGAGGTGGTGGTCATGGGTTTGGCGGGGTGAGGTGATGGGTGTGCGTTGAGTGGGGAGGTTGTGTAGAGGGCTTCGATCCGGGTTGCTGTTCGGCTGCCTACTTAGAATATGTAGTACTATTTAGGAATAGAATAGACTGGTTCGGCTTTCCTGGCTTCTGACTTGGTAGATGAAAACGTTGTTGGCGTATATACCGTTGAATTGGGGCGTGATACCATTGATATTCGCGTGCCCGCTTGATATCTTGAATACCGTGTCTGTTATGGGGGTGACGCTGAGAGTCTATGCCTAGATAGGTATAGAGCCTAGTCTTATCGATAACCAAATGTATGCTAACGTTCTGCCAAGCCCTATCCGAGGATCCTTGAGTTCTTAGGAACCATCTGACTTTACGCTCAAACACTTGAACTCTTGCCCATGTGCTTAAGTACAATGTCATCCTGACCCAGATTGAGTGTTTGTGTGAGATTTCTAGATAAGGCCTATCATGTCGATCCCAAACGAAGCTCTGCAACGGGTCAGTTCAAGTATTGCCTCTATCAGTTGCATACTATTTCTAATTAACCATCTAGCTCGCGCAAGAGATAGAATCACAAGCCATCACCGCTCAGCGTGATATAAACATCGTCAAGACGACGGTAGCAGGGAAACAGCGAGATGTCCGGATGCTAGAGCTTACGTCCTCTGAAGTCAAGGGGTTGGACAAGGATACAAAGGTCTATCGGGGTGTGGGGAAGATGTAAGCCCTTCATTCATGCGGGTAGAAGAAGCGTATTTGATGATTGCGATGTAGGTTCGTGTTCAGTCCAATGGACGAAGTGCAGAAACGCCTTTCTTCTGAGACGGCGGAGCTGAAGTCGGATATTTCGAATCTTAATAAGAAATTACACTATCTGGAGACGACGCACAAGAACAGCCGGGAGCATATCGATAAGATCATGAAGTCGGGCGGGAAATTCTGAAGGGACCTTATTGCGAATATTTATCGCGCAGGAGCTCGACATGTTACAATCACAGCGTGTGAGGCGGTCTCTTCATTGTTACCAAATATCGCCTCATGATCAAGGCTTTCCAGCACTGAGTACCTTTCAAACGCAAAGGGCTCAAGCTGAACACGTGTTGGCCAGTTCCCATATCAAGTTTCGTCCGACCCTGGCCATTGGTATCAAGCTCTTGATATCTACGGACGACTAAGAGAGTGATTGAGCGGTAGCCACGCAGATTCTTCACATAACGAGCATGTTTTCAAAGGATGATTGTTCTATCAGAGAAGCCTCTGTTCCATGTCTAATCTTAGGGTTGTGGTACCACCTTCTCCAAGGTAGTCGAGTTTAACGTCAAGTCCTGGCATCTCAACGTACTCAACGTCATTCTAGCTACCTAGACATCGAACAGCTTATGATCCGCAAAGATATCATTGAATCAGCTTGTTGCAGCAGCATCGACGATCGGCGATTTCAAACCCAGCTGCGGCGCCAATACACTTGGTGGGGTCTGATAAGGGATCTTGTTGAATGAGGAGCCCCACTCCTCCTGATTTTCACGTATACGGTCGAAACGTTCATGTTGACTAGCAATCAAGCTTAATCCCAGAGCGTTCATCGTTCCTCTTCTCTGCAAAAAAATCATCAAATCAGTCCACGTTGCGAGCAACAGAAATATACAACCAGTGCCACTCCCACAAAAGATTCCCGCCCAACAAGTTCACACCTTCCCCAACGATGACCGAAACCGACCAACCACCTCCCTATACTGATCCCATAAACACACTCACCACCACCACTACCACCTCTAACACCTCCAACGCCAACGCAGACCCAACCAGCACCAGCGGAAACAACCGCGACTGCTCCAACACCAGTGGCGACAACAACCGAAACTGCATCAACTGCGTGAACTGCTACGATTGTCGTGATTGCAAGGATTGTACGGATTGCAAGGACTGTAGGGATTGCACGAATTGTACCGATTGCAAGGACTGTCGGAATTGCAGTGGGGTGACGGGGTTGAGGAATGGGAGGGATGTGCATGGGTAGGGGTAGGGGGCTGGGGTTGGGGCCGGGGATAGGGTTGTGGTGGTGATGGTGATGGTGGGGTGATGTTGAGGAGGGTTGGGATTTGGTAAGGAAAGAGTGACAGCGTAGAAGCTCGAGGGCTTTGTGTATCGAGGCGCGGTGAATGATATGAGTGTAGACATGATATGAAAGCTAGCTCTTTTGCAAGGGAAACCATCATTAGCGTAGGAATGATAGGAGACTGTTCCGTGATTGATGGTAGTGAGCAAGGTTGTCCATGGAGAGATGACAACCGTATTTTCCCCCCGAGTTGTTCATCCTTGCTTCCCAAAGATCGACTCGATCAAAGTCACACTACAAGCACTCTGTTGCAAGGCCATGAGACAACAGGACCAGTTCTTGAGGTTTGAGCCTCAAGCGTTTGATGCTGGTGATTGATTGGTACAGCCGTTGAATATCGCGTGCCTCTCCAGAAAGTCAAATGTGGGGTCACTAGCGCCGTCTTTCTGGATCACATGAGAACCCCGCACAGCTGTACAACTCCTACCTCAGACTCACCACAGCTCTCGTTCCTGAATCAATTCATCTCAAATTGGTCAAGTTATACAGACCTAAACCTTCCAAGCTTCCATCAATCGAAACCCAGAGCTTTCATTGTCGAGCTCGCATCCCTCGACTGACAGCCATCATGTCTGCCGATACAGTAGAACCCCTCACCAAGGTCGACTCGGCCATCTCTGGTCTGTCGTCATCTCCTCCGGATGACAAAGGAATGGTGAAAGGACATCGGAGAGCAAGCTCGAGCGCAGCTGGAGTGTACAACATCAATGACTTAGGTACGTTCGTGAGAGCGAGCTGATTTTGACAATAGAAAATGCTTGGTGCCATATGACGTAGCAAACGTAAGCTGACAATTGTATAGAAAAGGAAGGGAAGGAGCTGCGGATAGCACCGGAAACACAGAAGCTGAACTGGTAAGCAGAACAGAACCTGCTGTCGACGGCCTGACCATTATTTCAAGCAATCATTGTGCTGTAGTATCACGAGCAATAAGCCATGCTGACCCACTCCCAAGGCGACTCAATAAGTCACCAGCGACACTGGATGAGCCGGCTGTGCTCAAGAAGATGCTCACAGAGCCTCCAGTCAAGAAGATCGACCTGCACTTCCCACTTGGGCTTGAGGTCACTGCACGGAACATGAAGGGTGTAACCATCAAGGATGCACTGGATGCTATCCATAAACAGTTCAAGAAGAAGGTATGACAGTATTTCTTGGTGCTCAGTGTGATGAAAGTTTTTTTCACTGCCGATATCGTTTGCGGCAGAAGATGAGACATTTTGCAGTATAGGAGCAGTCGATACCCCATCACAGTGCTCAGGCTGCATGATATGTTATCCCTTCCCATACTCGCTCACGGCTCGGTTCAATGGTCGAGACGCCAAGCTAACACACGGCGTTGCTTAGGCGGATGACGAGCTAGAACTACCTGTCCTTGCAGGCTTCGAATGGGACAAGGAAGAGTCATGGACTCGGCTGATCGTCCACCAAAAGAAGGAGGGCCAAGCGATGAGTAGTACCAAGAAGAAGGGCAAGAAAGACAAGGAAGGCGCGGAGGAATAAACGCTCAGCGACGGGCCTCTTCCTAGATAGCCATGGGCCGAAGGGCGCAACTGGTGAAGTCGAGAGGGCAAATACAGGCGTAGCAATGTACGAACACGGGGAGCTGGAGTTGGAGATGGCAAAGGAAAGGTACCTGTTGTATACAGATGCTTTAGCTCAGACGCTTCGCTCTGAAGGTTTAGGGTTTGTGTTCCATTCATTGACAAACCCAAACACAGCCTTGACTCGTAGAGACCCACATCATGCAGGATGAGGTGCGTGGATGGGGTGAGTGAAGTGAGAGTAGATGGTCCGCAATCGTTCAAATGAAGAAAGAGAATGTGTGGAAAATCGAAGGCAAAATTGTGTAGCTCGGGGTCTAGGAACAAGCTAGTCCACTATAGGAAGGTTTCACCACCGTCTTCCAATCACTCGCGAAATGCCATCCTTATCGGCATTCTGCATGTGGTTGCAGGCGAGGTCGGCCTTCTTTTAGCCTTGCGGTCGAGAGGGGTAGCTAAGTGAGCCCACCAGCTTCAAACTCTCTATAATGCAGCAACATCCGTACATTGCGGCAATGGCGCAGGCGGTCAATTTGCAACGTACTGTCTATTTAACAATCTCTAGAAAATCACAACGATGGAAGAGAGAGCCTCGATTCCTCCCGGGCTACCTCCGCCAAACCCCACGATCTCCTACTGGCAAAGAACGCCCTCACGTCTAGCCTATCATCGAACCACGCCGGAGGTGCCTAAATGTATAGATGTCCTCATCATTGGCTCTGGAATCACGGGCGCCAGCCTCGCCTACAATGTTCTCAGCCAACCTATCAAACCCTCGGTCCTTCTGCTCGAAGCGCGGACGGTTTGTTCAGGTGCAACAGGCAGGAATGGAGGGCATACGAAACACGCAGGCTACCGTGAGTTTCTAGACAACATGAGAACTCTTGGTGAAGAGGAGGCCGCCAAAATAGTCAGGTTCAAAACCAATTGTATGAGAGCTGTTCATGCATTTGCGAGAGCGCATAAGATCGAGTGTGATAGCTGGCAAGGAGATACCGTGGACGTTTTCTATGACCGAGGCCAAATGGAAAAGGCAAAGAAAGCCGTTCGAGAAATCAAGCGCGTACTTGGGCAGAAGGATCCTGCTGCACGATATGACTTTTGGGACGCCGAAGACACCAAGAAGAAGTTTTTGGTTGAAGGATCTTACGGCGCTGTATCCTACGAAGCTGGAAGCCTATGGCCTTATAAATTCGTGATTGGGCTGTTAGAGCTGGCCATCAAGCTGGGCATGAACTTGCAAACAGAGACTGCTGCTAGGAAGCTCATCAAGCGTGAGGATGGACAGCAAGGTTGGATCGTTCAAACATCACGAGGAGACGTCACAGCAAATCAGGTACTGCTGGCGACGAACGGTTACACAGCAAATTTGTGCCCTGCGCTTCAGGGTATCATAATACCACTCAGAGGACACATGACGGCACTGAGACCGGGGTTGGGACTGCCAAAACATGGTCTTAAAACTACATATTCATTCATCTACGATGATGGTTATGACTATATGATCTCGCGTCCACAAGGCACGAGGTTCGCTGGGGACATCATGATTGGCGGTGGTTCCACCATGACGAAAGACAAAGGTTTCCGCGAGTTTGGTACTACAGATGACACAACGATAGACCCAACCATACTTGACTATTTGGAAAATAGTGCAAAGATCCGTTTCGGATCTAATTGGGGTGAGGACAGCCCTGAGGGTCGAGTGCGTAATGCATGGACAGGCATCATGGGATACTCTTCCGACGGCTTTCCTATTGTTGGGCAAGTGCCGGGTCAGGACAATCTATACATTTCTGCATCCTTTCAGGGCCTGGGCATGGTGCTATGCTTCGATTCAGCGAAAGCCTTGATCAGCATCATGAATCAAGAAGATGAAGCAGAATTGAATCAATGGTTCCCCAAAGCTTTTCGCACGGCATTGAATAGGACCGAACCCAAGTTTCAAGGACGGCTGCACACGACAGTAGTCCCGATGGATCTTGAAGTCAAAAGTCAAGCCTAGTAAATGACAGCGCTATGTGAGATTTCTGCAAGGCGCTACCAAGTTAGGTGGCTGAGCAGAAACGACCGCTTCTGGGGCACAAAGTCGTCATCATTTACCAAGCATCCTTACAGAGCCATGGGACAATCCTGTCAATTACAACATTTCTCAGCAGGAAAAACTGCTTGCCGGGACAAAGCTTAATAGGCATATGGAAACGATAGCATTACAGGGTAACGACAGGTGTCTTTGAATACGGAGCTATTTTAAAATAGACCACAAGATTGGCCTGCTCCATGAAAAGTATCATGCTTGGGAACGTTTGCTTGATCTTCGGAAAACAAGATCCTTGCCGCTAGCCGCTTTCGAGCTCGGCTGATGTAAAATCCCATATGTGGGGGAATGCTCCTAGAGAAAGGAAGTGGAAAATCAAAATGGGGGAAAACGCCTGATCCAACACAAAGGCTCAGTGACAGACGATCTACAGGCACGCCATGTGGAAACCAATCAAATCCATAAATAAACCACGATATAAACCAAAGTCGTTAGCTTGACGGTTCCCGTTGCCCAACATCTCATCAGCAAGGCCCCCAAATGCCAGGATGCAGGTGTGGATCCCTACAACTAGGCTAAAGATAACTGGCCTTTACTCATATCTACCATGACTGTTGGGGTTTCCCCTGTGCTCTCGGGTGCCGGAGCTGGCGTGCGCGTTCCGGGAAGATCTACCAACGGCACCGCGTTCATGCGTGCGTTCTTGTGAATCCGCGCCGCCAGCATTATTTCTTGAAGTGCTGCTTGATGTCTGACGCTCCTGCCTGCGCTCTTGTTGATCGAAAGATTCGCTTATTGTCGTCGGGTATCTGTATGAGCTGCTTGGGGCAGTTCCGCGATCTTGTGGTTCCAGGTTGGATGTGACGTAGCCAAGGTATTGTCCTACTCGGGCTTGAATCTGGCTCAAGCCAGCTTGCTGCTGTGCCAATGCTGCGGTGTTGCGCTGGTCTGAACTGCGGATAGCTGCCAGGGTTCCAGGTGACGGAGGAGGAGTGCCTGGACCGGATGATGTCTGGTTCTGGCCGTGTTGGTGTCTAACACCAGCATAACCACCACTGGGGTATCCGCCGTATCCGGAACTTCGATCATCGCTCCAGTAACTGCCACCCTGGTATTGGCCACCATGATACTGACCGCTTTGGTATCGACCGCTCTCGCGTTCCCTCTGGGATTGATTGTCTTCGGGAGATCTGGCCCTAGTACACAATATCTGTAAGCAAAGTTTCCCTAGATGCGAGGTATCGAATACGAGGGCAGGCTCACGGCATTGTATCCAAGAGCGAATGCGGTCTCCTCAGAGTATCTGGCAAACGTGTGTGCTATGACACGATCAATATATGACGAATGTGTAACAAGGAATTGGAGCAGTGAGTAGGAGAGAGAGAAAGGAAGTCTTGATGCCCGGAGAAAGGATACAAGGAGCAGCGACTCTCTCCTTTATACTACTGTACCGGTGGCCCCTCATCTCGGCATTCGCCTCATTCGGACTTTATGGTGGTGGTGGGCAATTAGAATATGCCTGCAATCAATGATGATGGCATGGAAAGGCTGCAGTATCGAAGTAGCTCTTCCCTCGCAAGGCTCATTTCATCGACAATCCGGAATGTTTCACCAATAATTGAATGCGACTTACAGTCGATACAACCATGTCAATGCAATGTTCACGGCCTGCGTGCCAATTTGAGCTGTTCCGATTGATCGTGCCCTACAGCATCGGGGTGGCTCATTTCAACATTAAACATGATCTGCCACGTGGCAGCGTGCATATAAGGATCTTAAACGGCGAAAAATTCATTCGGAAGAAGTCCCGCAGACCAGGTTAGGTCGATAAGATCGGCATACGCCTTTTCTAGATGTCACTAAGAATTTGGAGCAAGGGTGGTCGTGAAGGCATCAGCCACCTTGCCGAGTCATGGCCTCTCGACGCTCCTGGCTTTGCATTGTGTGATCGGAAGCTGTTGCTAAAATGCCTTGAAGATTCTGTAAGAGGTCAGGCAGCAGCCTCGGAACCAAATATTGGTACGAAGACAAGGGAATCAGCCTCGTCCAGACATCGATCGTTGAGCACTCAAAATCAGGGAGGCAAAGGCGTGGTGAGGTCGGAGAATCTGACCGTCATGGGTCGCATATGGACGGTCAGGCACACTAAGTAAGGTATTTATATCTCACAAATTAGTAACGTCTTTAACTAGGCTGAAGCCATTTCGCCGACATTTGCAAACTGCTACAATTTTCGTTTCGTGCTGGACGAAACTTTGTTGCTAAAGTTAGTTTGTTGTCGGAGCTAATTGCCTTCGCCCAAATCGTTGAAATCACTGCCCTGTGCAACCCAATCTTCTGAAAAGTTTGCGATTTACCATGGCGGCTACGGGGAATCGGAAAAGTGGATGTCTGTGGCACAATCGTGCATCTCAAAACCTATCACCTGATTCCCGAGGGCCCGACTTAGGCTACCTGGGAACACAGATTGCCCAGGTTCCTTCCACTTTAACCGAATCGCCCCTAGTTCTTCATTTGGTCGAATCAATACCTGATGCTATTTTCAAATCAGCAAATTCCCTGGTGAATAGCAGCCGTACAATGTCGGTCGCTCACCTCGCGGTATCAGAATAAGCATCACCCCAGCCTCGACTATTCCTAGTCAAACACCACCGTGTGGCCGCATGCATGAAGGATCTTATCATTCAAATCAATTCATGTTAGCAAATTCACCATCAACGGTCGATGAGAAAAGCGTCGGATTATCTGTTGGCGGATCACTTTGCGTAAATTACCTAGCCTTCAATGTTGTCAGAGATATCTGAAATAGCCATCAAACACCTTTGTGCCGTCGGCACAGGTTGTGCTGCGGCTTGGCGACGTTGACGAATTCCTGCACGATCAGGCCACGTCGCTAGTCAAAAGCTTGGACAGCAGTTCTTGACGAAATCTTTTGTTGGCTGCGCCCAGACAGTGAACTTACGGCCAGAGCATCCTCGCATGAAAAGCTGTGCGCTTCGAGAACATCGATGACTAGAGGTTCTGGGAAGTGGGCTTTGCAAATGTGCTGTGTTCGATATGCATGCGTCCCTTCGAACGGCATTCTCGGCAGTGCGAACGAACTTTAAGGGTGGCAGAAGGAAGTCCATGCTCCGCGCTGCAGCACAAAGTCACAGTCTTAGCCTATCATGACCGTAGAGAAGGTAGTGACGATTAGCACGTGTCACCTCGCAACGAGTTCCCTAATATGACGCTGTGAAGCTCATGATACGGAGACCAAGCTTTCCGTGAATAGCCAATTAGTTCAGGTCATTTGGGACATAGTTTATCACAGGCGAACGACGTCGGACTGCATAGTCACACGTGCCTTACTGCGCACTCTTCAATTACAGAGCACCCCGGCTACAATGATACCTTCGCAAACGCCGAGAAACCAAAGACTTGAGTTCAACTCATAGCACAGCCCTCGACAGATTTGAACCCGAGGTTCCCTCGCCTTTTGACGTATTGCTCAAGCGTTCCAGTGCTTCACATCTGCCAGCAGACGGTGTTAAGCTTGTTGGCTGCGCTGTTGCAGAGGTATAAGGCAATCCTAAGCTCGGAGGAGGCAATCTGTACTGGCCTAACAATGAAGTAGTGGAGTATGCGGTGACTAATCGTCAGGGTCGACGATACAGCATCCGAGGCGTCTCCTGAAGACCATTAGCTATCCGCAAGAAAGTGGATACGTGGACGATGACATACCCCAAAGACGTTCTCATGACGGAACAATCACTATATATATATAGAAGTCCGTATCTGCACGGGCAGAGCCTCGTCGGCTGGGAGTACGCTATTGACCAACAACATGACGATTCCTGTCAACAGAGACTTAGCTTCATCAACATGCTAGATCATCTTCATTACTACCTATCATGGCTCTAGGACTTCTTGGGAGGGATCTTCTCCAGTCTGTCTTCCCACTTCTTGGACTCCCGATCAACCGATTCAATCCTATCGGACTTCTCTCCAGTGGCTATAAACTTTTGCCATGCATCTTTTTCGCCAACGTAGCGGTCGACAGCCGGGGTGTTACCATCTGCCTCGTTTCCTTGCTTGCTGGAGCTGCTGATTGAGCATCCATCGTCCGTTTCGCGGTTCGATCCGCTGCCAATGACACATTGTAAGCGACAGGGACATACTATGAGACTAAGAGCGACTGGGGACTCACGCCATGATCTAGATACTGGTGGTGAGGATCCGTGGTCAAGGTAGACAAGGGAGGACTAAGTCTGAGGTGGTGCAAATCGACCGAGGAGAGGGACGGAAAGAACCTGCGGTAGATTTGCAAAAGGAGCCACATCCTCGTCTTTGTATCAACAGATGAAACACGCAAAGGAGCAGGGCCTATGTCGTCCTCCCTGTACTTGAACTCGTGGCCGGGGAAACTTTGCTCACTTTTGCAGCGGCAGAAGAACATTGCACGCGTCGTTACAGAAATCCTGGCCGCGCTTAGTTGACAATCTACCCCGGGTGGAGGAGGATGCAAATTCAGGTTGGAGCGAGTTCTTGTGCACTCGATCTTCCCCATACGAGCAAACATTCGGCCTGAGGCCGATCATGATTATGCAGATCGACACCCCAGTTGTCGAAGCACACAAATACGCCTCGATACGCCTCGCATGTTGTCGGAACTCTAGCATCCTCTATGTGACTGGCAAGCAAATGGAGGAGTGCGATTTCTCCATATCTACACGCTGATTGGTCAGCGATCCTATGAATCTTGGCCGTGTGCTCATCGGGGTGTAGTACCATCGTATCCAAGGAGAGCATACCTCGAAGCGAGCCTATAGCACAAGCTACCCGACCTACTGGTCGCATATCCAAATACATCTGTATGTGAGCCCATCATGTTGCGCAGAACCTGCATGAAAAGCTGCAGCTCTATCAAACCTTGCGGGGCTGTCGCGACATCTGGTAACTCATGTAGGAGCATTCATTGGCGAGGGAATAACCCGCGACGAATTTGACAATGCTCCGGACCGGATTCCCCTTCGATCCCGCGAGAAGGGCCCCCAATCGAAGTATTTCTTCAAGATTTAGCGCCAGCACCGTTAGACGTTCCCATCATCTTCTCTTTGAAGTAGTGAAGATTAAAGTAGGCCTCGACAGGCTATCTCTCCCTCTCAAATTACCACCACGGAGATTATCACCATACGAGGCTGACAAGCTATGACTCGTGATTCGTTGATACAAGTGGGTCGCATGGTCCAAGCTTTCTACTTAAAGCAGGAGCTCTTTCGTCCATCCAACTGACTGTCTGTAACCTCATACCTCGAAGGCACTCGATCCCCTCTTTGACGAAAATATGGTACCAATCTGCGCATGATAGAACTTCCTGTTGCAGCCACCTGCAGTACAACCCGGCGCAGGCACTGCATCTGGTTAGAGTCCTGAATGTTCGACTTCAATTTGTTGTCTTCGGAGTTCCCAGGTCGTTGGTTCTCAGCTGCAAGGGCGCACGCAGCTCCCAATCCTACTGGTCAATCATATCTAAGCCCAGCTGTCATGATTCTCCGATGCAACCAAGCCACGTGCTACCTTCCTCGCTGGGAGACTTCCTCAACGACTATTCTAGTCTTCAATTACAGCTGAGCTCTCTTCAGCCCTCGTGCAGCAGCTCTCTACTTTTACACGGCAATTGTCTACATGGCAGACTGACGTACCTAGTCTAGAGCTGTGAACACATTTTCACAAGGCTAGGACTCTGCGTCATGAGCCTTGACCCTAGCGAGCCTGCGCAGGGTCCCACTCGCCTTCAAAGCATACACGTTCACTCCACACACAACATCAAGATAATCATCTGCCAAGGGAGCGCCGCTTTAGTGGCCCTATACATCAGTAATCTATGTCGATGCCACGATCCTACGTCGCAATCTGCTGCTCCGAACCCTCGTAGCTCAGCTGTGATTGCGTTAGCTGCATTGGTGACCTATACCCAGCATCCCACGATGTGCATGCGAGTAGCATTCGATCTCCGCATGGTGGCGAGCCACCACACCTACCGCTCTACCAAGCGCTCGATAATCTCCGGACAACTATCTCTCCAGGGTTTGCCAGGCCTCCTGGAGCATTAGTGCGTCTTGGGGCACCCTGAGCCTCACTTATAATCTCCCATATGACTACGATGCCAGATGATCGTCTGTAACCCAAGTGACCTATTGTCGATACGCCATAGACAGCTTTGACCGTTC
>JAABUX010003933.1_pt1 | contig 19254 bp, 14 predicted proteins | sample 5561851 | NCBI WGS metagenome assembly JAABUX01 (sample SAMN10711883, study PRJNA513361) | rock metagenome | isolation source: Antarctica rocks | place: Antarctica: Victoria Land, Richard Nunatak red sandstone | collected 2016-01-03 | reverse complement strand
GCGCGAGCGCCGGGGCCAGCGTGCTCGTCGCCGGCACGGCGGTGTTCGGGCACGCCGAGGGACCCGCGGCCGGCGTTCGGGCCATCGCCGCGCGGCTGGGGGCGCAGTGACCGAGGCCGCAGCCGCGCCGCGACCCAGGGTGGACGGGGGCGAGGACATGCTGCGGGCGGCGTGCGACCTCGCCGCCCACCTCCCCGGCCCCCTGGCGCCGCTCGCGCACATCGCCTACAACTACCTCTGGTCGTGGACGCCCGGTGGTGACGATCTCTTCGCCGCCATCGACCCGCTGCGCTGGGCGAGCAGCAGCTGCAACCCGGTGCGCCTGCTCCTCGAGGCGCCCACCGTGGCGCTCGAGCGCGCCGCCTCGGACGAGGGCCTGGTGGGTCGCGCGCAGGCCACTCTCGCCGCCATCGAGGCCGAGGTGTCGCGCCCGCCGATGAGCGGGCGTGCATCGCCGGAGCGCCCTGTGGCATTCCTGTGCGCCGAGTTCGCGGTGCACACCTCGTTGCCCATCTACGCCGGCGGGTTGGGCGTGCTCGCCGGGGACATCCTCAAGGAGGCCAGTGACCTCGGGGTGCCGATGGTCGCTGTCGGGCTCCTCTATCGCCAGGGCTACTTCCTGCAGCGGATGGATCGGAGCGGCTACCAGCACGAGTACTGGATCCAACTCGATCCCGAGCGTGTTCCGGCCGCCCTTGTCTGCAACGCGGAGGGCGAGCCGCTCACGGTGAGCGTGCCGCTGCGCGGCCGTAACCTCGTCGTGCAGGTGTGGCGCGTCCAGGTCGGTCGCGTGCCCCTCTACCTGCTCGACGCCGACCGCGTCGAGAACTCGCGCACCGACCGCTGGGTGACGGCGCGGCTCTACGAGAGCGATCGCACCCTGAGGCTGGCCCAGTACGCCCTGCTGGGGGTCGGCTCCATGCGCGTGCTCGACGCCATGGGCCTGGACCCGGTGGTGGTCCACCTCAACGAGGGCCACGCCGCCCTGGCGCCCCTGGAGCTGGCGCGGCGCCAGATCGCCACCGGTGCGGATGCCCACGACGCCTTCGCCGCCGCCCGCGAGCGGACCATCTTCACCACCCACACCCCGGTCGGCGCGGGCAACGAGGGGTACGGCGTCGACGAGGTGGCCGAGGTGATGGGCGACTTCCCGGCCGAGGTGGCGATGGACTTCGACAGCTTTCTCCAGCTCGGTCGCACCCATCCCGAGAACCCCCACGAGGCCTTCGTGATGACGCCGCTGGGCATCAGGATGAGCCGCGCCGCCAACGGGGTGAGCCGCCGCCACGGAGAGGTGGCCAGGGAGATGTGGCAGCCCCTGTTCCCGGATCGACCGGTCGAGACCGTCCCGATCGGCCATGTCACCAACGGTGTCCACGTGCCCACCTGGATGGCGCCGGCCATGCGCCAGCTGCTGGACCGGCACCTCGGGGAGGGCTGGGGATCGCGCGCCGCCGACGAGTCCACCTGGGCCGGGGTCGAGCAGATCCCGGACTCGGAGCTGTGGGCGCTGCGCTGCCGGCTGCGCGCCGCGTTCATCGAGTACGTGCGCGACCGCAGCGTCGCCACCCGCCTGGCGCGCAGCGAGTCGCGCGAGCTGGTCGCCGCCGCCGAGCGGGGCTTCAGCGTCGACGCGCTCACCATCGGCTTCGCCCGCAGGCTGGCGTCGTACAAGCGCCTCTACCTGCTCACGCTCGAGCCGCAGCGCATCGCCGACCTGATGTCGAGCAGCGCGCGACCCCTGCAGCTCATCCTCGCGGGCAAGGCACATCCCGACGATGAGGACGGCAAGCGCTCTGCCCAGGGTGTGTTCAACTTCAGAGAGTTGGCCAGCGCCGCCTCGCGTGTCTCCTTCCTGGACAACTACGACCTCGGCATCGCGGCGCAGATGGTGGCCGGCTGCGATCTCTGGGTCAACCTGCCGCGCGCCCCGCTGGAGGCGAGCGGCACCAGTGGGATGAAGTCGGCGCTGAACGGTGGCCTCAACCTGTCCGTTCTCGACGGCTGGTGGGCGGAGGCGTACGACGGCTCCAACGGCTGGGGCATCCCCGGCGACAGCTCCTACGACACCAGCGTGCAGGACCGCCGTGACGCCGCGGCCTTCTACGACCTGCTGGAGAAGGAGGTGGCGCCACTGTTCTACGAGCGCAACGACGAGGGCGTGCCGACCGCGTGGGTGGAGCGGATCAAGAGGTCGCTGCGCACCAACGGCCCCCGTTTCTCGGCGACGCGCATGGTCCGGGACTACGTCGACACCGCCTACCTTCTTCCCTCAGCGGACGCGGCGTCCCGGTGAGACGCGCCGAAACCGGCCGGGACCGCGGCGGCGACACACGCCTAGAATCGCACGGGTGCAGTACAGCGACAGCATCCTCGACCTGGTGGGGAACACCCCCCTGGTGCGCCTGCGCGCGCTGACCCGCGGCGTCGGCGCCACCGTCCTCGCCAAGATGGAACAGCTCAACCCGGGGGGCAGCGTCAAGGATCGCATCGCGCTGGGCATGGTGGTCGAGGCGGAGCGCGCCGGGCAGCTTCGACCCGGTGGCACCATCGTCGAGCCCACCTCGGGCAACACCGGCCACGGCCTCGCCATGGTCGCGGCCATCAAGGGCTACAAGATGATCTTCGTCATGCCCGACAAGATGTCGGCGGAGAAGATCAGCCTGCTCCGTGCCTACGGTGCCGACGTCGTGGTCTGCCCGACCAACGTCGAGAGGGAGTCGCCGCAGTCGTACTACTCCGTGGCCGAGCGCCTGGCCCATGAGATTCCCGGCGCCTTCCAGCCCAACCAGTACTTCAATGCCAGGAACCCCGAGGCGCACTACCAGACCACCGGCCCGGAGCTGTGGCGGCAGACCGACGGGCGGGTCAGCGTCTTCGTGGCCGGGGTCGGCACCGGCGGCACCATCAGCGGCACCGGGCGCTACCTCAAGGAGCAGAACCCGGCGGTTCGGGTGATCGGGGCCGACCCCGAGGGATCGATCTTCTCCGGGCCGATCGCCCCCTACAAGATCGAGGGGGTCGGCGAGGACTTCTGGCCCGGGACCTTCGACCCGGCGGTCGTCGACAGGATCGTCCAGGTCACCGACCGCGAGGCGTTCGTGGCGGCGCGCCGGCTGGCCCGGGAGGAGGGCATCCTGGTGGGTGGCAGCGCCGGCATGGCCCTCCATGCCGCGCTGGTGGTGGCCGCCGAGACGGACCCGGAGGGGGTCATCGTGGTGCTCCTCCCCGACACCGGGCGCAACTACCTCAGCAAGTTCTTCTCCGACGAGTGGATGCGCCAGAACGGCTTCCTGGATCGCCTCGGGCCGGCGCGGGTTCGCGAGGTGCTCGCCGCCCACGCCACCGACGGCTCCGTCCCCTCCCTGGTGGCAGTGGAGATCGGCAGGACGGTGGGCGAGGCAATCGACCTCATGCAGCGCTACAACATCTCGCAGCTTCCCGTCGTCGAAGGGCCTGACGGCGAGGCCACCGTGGTGGGCAGCATCGCCGAACGCACCCTCCTCGACCGCGTCTACCGCAACCCCGCGGTGGTCACGGCCTCGGTGTCGGCCGCCATGGATCCACCCTTCACCTCGGTGGGGGCCGACGCTCCCCTCGACGAGGCCTTCGCGCCCCTCCTCAGCGGTGAGGCGGCCGTGACCATCATCGACGCCGACCGTCCCATCGGGGTGATCACCCGCGCCGACCTGCTCGAGTACGTAGCCCACCACCGCTGAGCCGGAGATGACGCGATGACGCAGGAGCGCCCCGGGTTCGCCACCCGCGCCGTCCACGTGGGCCAGGGACCCGACGTCGCCACCGGTGCAGTGGTCCAACCGATCCACCTGGCCACGACCTTCGCCCAGGAGGGCATCGGCCGCCACGGCGGCTTCGAGTACGCGAGGAGCAACAACCCCACCCGCGAGCAGCTGGAGACCTGCCTGGCCTCGCTGGAGAGCGGCCGCCACGGGTTGGCGTTCGCCTCGGGCCTGGCCGCCACCACGACGGCCATGCTGCTGCTCGACCCCGGCGACCACGTCGTCTACATGGAGGACGCCTACGGCGGGACGTACCGTCTCTTCGACGAGGTGATGCGTCGCTACGGGATCACCTTCAGCGCCGTCGACGCCTCGCGCCCCGGGGCTGTCGACGCCGCCATGACCGACCACACCAGGCTGGTGTGGATAGAGACCCCGACCAACCCCCGCCTGCGCATCGTCGACATCGCGGACGTGGCGGCGGTGGCGCACGCCCACCACGCCGTGCTGGCGGTCGACAGCACGTTCGCGTCTCCCTATGCGCAGCGCCCGCTCGAGCTGGGAGCGGACATCGTCATGCACAGCTCCACCAAGTACCTCGGCGGACACAGCGACGTCCTCGGTGGCTGCCTGGTCACGTCCGATGACCAGCTCGCGCAGCGCCTTCGCTTCCACCAGAACGCCGCCGGCGCCGTGCCCTCGCCCTTCGACTGCTGGCTGCTGCTGCGCGGCCTCAAGACCCTGGCCCTGCGGGTGCAGCGCCAGAGTGACAACGCGCTGGCCGTGGCAAGTCACCTCGAAAGCAGGCCCGAGGTGCGCGCCGTCCACTACCCGGGCCTGGGCTCACACCCCCAGCACGAGCTGGCGAGCAGGCAGATGGGCGGCGTCTTCGGCGGCGTGGTGTCCTTCGAGCTGGCCGACGAGGCCGTGGCCGTGCGGGTCCTCGAGGCGCTGCGGCTGTTCACGCTGGCGGAGTCGCTCGGCGCCGTCGAGTCGCTGGCGGAGCACCCCGGCCTGATGACCCACACCTCGGTCCCCGCCGAGGAACGCCGCCGCATCGGGCTCGGGGACGGCCTGCTGCGCCTCTCGGTGGGGGTGGAGGACATCGCCGACCTGCTCGCCGACCTCGACACGGCCCTGGACGCGGCCGGGTGAGCCGCGACCGGGAGCGGGCGCGTCGGGTCCCGGGGACATTAGGCTTGGCCCGTGACCCCTGACGATCTCCTGCGTTCGGAGGCCGAGGAGCGCGTGGCGCTGATCTCGGACCTTCGCTATGACATCACCGTCGACCTGTGCGGAGCGGTGGACGCGCCGAGCTTCCGCAGCGAGGTCGACATCCACTTCAGCGCACGGGAGGGGGCGGCCACCTTCGTCAACCTCGACGCCGCGGCCGTGCAGGAGATGGTGCTGAACGGCACCGCCCTCGAACCCGCGGCCTTCTCCGAGAACCGCATCCAGCTCTCGGGCCTGGCCGCCCAGAACCGCCTCCACGTGGTGGCCGACTGCCAGTACTCGCACACCGGCATGGGCCTGCACCGCGTCACCGACCCGGCCGACGGCAAGAGCTACGTGTACACCCAGTGCGAGCCCTTCGAGGCGCACCGGGTGTTCGCCTGCTTCGACCAACCCGACCTCAAAGGGCGGTTCTCGCTCGCCGTCAGGGCGCCGGCGGAGTGGACGGTGGTGAGCAACGCGCCGGTGGCGCGGACCGACGACGACGAGCCTGGGCCGGAGGCCACCGGCACCGTGGTCTTCACCGAGTCGCCGGTGATGTCCACCTACCTCGTCGCCATCGTGGCCGGTCCCTACGCACGCGTCACCGACAGGCACGGCGAGGTGGAGCTCAACCTCTACTGCCGCCAGTCCCTGCGCCGCTACCTCGATGACGCCGAGATCTTCGAGATCACCAAGCAGGGCCTCGACCACTTCGCGGCTCGGTTCAGCATGCCGTACCCCTTCGGGACCAAGTACGACCAGCTCTTCGTGCCGGAGTTCAACGCCGGCGCCATGGAGAACGTGGCCTGCGTCACCTTCAACGAGGAGAGCACCATCTACCGAGGGCCGGTCCCCGCCGCTGTCAAGGCATGGCGGGCGAGCACCATCCTCCACGAGATGGCCCACATGTGGTTCGGCGACCTGGTGACCATGCGGTGGTGGGACGACCTCTGGCTCAACGAGAGCTTCGCGACCTACATGGGCAACGACGGGCAGGCGCAGGCCACGAGGTACACCAGCGCCTGGGTCGACTTCGCCAACGGCGACAAGTCCTGGGCGGCGCAACAGGACCAGCTCCCCACCACCCACCCGATCGCGGCCGACGTCCCGGACGTCAGCACCGGCAGGTTGAACTTCGACGGCATCAGCTACGCCAAGGGCGCCTCGGTGCTCCGCCAGCTCGTCGCCTGGGTCGGTGAGGACGCCTTCTTCGGCGGGGTCCGCGACTACTTCGAGGAGCACAAGTGGGGCAACGCCTCGCTGCGCGACTTCCTGGCCCCCCTCGAGCGCCACTCCGGGCGCGACCTCGCCGCCTGGAGCCAGGAGTGGCTGCAGACCGCGGGCATGAACGTGCTGCGGGCGGCCATCGCCACCACCGCGGACGGCATGATCGAGAGTTGCGCGATCGTCCAGGAGGCCGCGAGCGCCGCCTTCCCGACGCTGCGCTCGCACCGGGTGGGCCTCGGTCTCTTCGACCTCGACGACGCCGGCGGGCTGGTGCGGGTGGAACGCCGCGAGCTCGACGTCTCCGGCTCGAGCACAGCGGTGGCCGAGCTGCGGGGCAGGGCGCGGCCGGCGCTGCTGCTGATCAACGACGGCGACCTCGCCTTCGCCAAGATCCGCCTCGACGAGGTGTCCACGCAGACCGTGCTCGACCACCTCAGTGACCTCGACGACGCCCTGGCGCGCTCCCTGATCTGGGCCGCGATGTGGGACATGACCCGCGATGGCGAGACCCCCGCCAGCGCCTACATCGACCTCGTCGGGCGGCACGCGCCTCGCGAGCCGCTACCCACCATCGTCGACGACATCCTCGCCCAGGCCGTCCGCGGGGTGGAGTTCTACAGCCACCCGCTGAACCGGCCCCGGCTGCGCGCACGGCTGCATGCCACGGCCAGCGCCATCCTCGACGCCTCGGCGCCGGGCACGCCGCGCCAGCTGGCTGCGCTGCGCGCCAGGGTGACCACGTCCGACACGCCCGAACAGCACGCCGCCACAGCGGGCCTGCTCGACGGCCGGGACGTTCCCGAGGGGGTGGTGGTCGACCAGGACCTGCGCTGGTTCCTGGTGCGCCGCCTGGCCGCGGCTGGCCGCCTCGGGGAGGAGGCCATCGCAGCCGAGGCAGCGCGTGACAACACCGACGTGGGGCTGCGCAAGGCCTCCGGCGCGCGCGCCGCGCGACCCGAGAGCGCCGCCAAGGAGGTGGCGTGGGCGCGCCTGGTGGACCCGGAGACACCGCTGGCGACGCAGCGGGCGCTCCTCGGCGGCCTCCAGGAGCGCGACCAGCAGGAGCTGTACGCGCCGTTCCTCAGCCGCTGGGCGGAGCTGGTGCCGCAGTACTGGCGCGAGCGAGGCGCCGAGGAGGCTGAGCTCTTCACCGCCGCCGGCTACCCGCTGTACCGTGTCGACGACGACCTCGTTGCGGCTGCCGACCTGCTCCTGGAAGGTGACCAGCTCAACGATGCGGCCCGCCGCCTCGTCATGGAGAGCCGCGACCAGACGATGCGTCTGCAGCGCGCCCAGGCCGCCGACCGCGCCTCCGAGGCCGAGGTTGGCGTCCACGCGCCTAGCGCGGTACGCTGGGGCCGATGAGCTTCGACGCGTTCCTGCACCAGCTCCCCGACAGCGACCCCGAGCAGACCGGCGAATGGCTGGAGTCGTTGGACTCGTTGGTGGCCACCGAGGGAGTGTCGCGCGCGCGCTACGTGATCGGCCGGCTCACCGAGCGTGCTCGCAGCCTCCAGGTCGGCGTGCCCGCGATGGTGTCGACGCCGTACATCAACACCATCCCGCCCGAGGAGGAGCCGTGGTTCCCCGGCGACGAGGCCATGGAGCGGCGCATCCGGCGCATCGTTCGCTGGAACGCCGCTGTCATGGTCACCCGCGCCAACAAGCGCAGCGACGGGATCGGTGGCCACCTCAGCACCTACGCGTCGTCTGCATCGTTGTACGAGGTGGGCTTCAACCACTTCTTCCGCGGCAAGGACGACGGTCGGTCCGGCGACCAGGTGTACTACCAGGGACATGCGGCGCCGGGCATGTACTCCCGGGCCTTCCTCGAGGGACGCCTCAGCGAGGAGAACCTCGACAACTTCCGCCACGAGACCGGCGGCAACGGCCTGAGCTCCTACCCGCACCCTCGGCTGATGCCGGACTTCTGGGAGTTCCCGACCGTCTCCATGGGGCTGGGCCCGCTCAACGCCATCTACCAGGCGCGCTTCAACCGCTACCTCTATCAGCGTGAGATCGCCGACACCAGCGACTCGAGGGTGTGGGCCTTCCTCGGTGACGGCGAGATGGACGAGCCGGAGGCCACCGCCGCGCTGGCGCTTGCCGCCCGCGAGCAGCTCGACAACCTGGTCTTCGTGATCAGCTGCAACCTGCAGCGGCTCGACGGCCCGGTCCGCGGCAACGGCAAGATCATCCAGGAGCTCGAGTCCCTGTTCCGCGGGGCGGGCTGGAACGTCATCAAGGTGATCTGGGCGCGCGAATGGGACCCTCTGCTGGCGCGCGACGTCGACGGTGTGCTCGTCGACAGGATGAACAGCACCAACGACGGCCAGTTCCAGAAGTATTCGACCGACGACACCGGCGCGCACATCCGAGAGAGCTTCTTCGGGCCTGATCCCCGGCTGCGCAGGCTCGTCGAGCACCTCAGAGACGACGACCTGCGCCACCTCCGTCGCGGCGGACACGACTACCGCAAGCTGTACAGCGCGTACCGCCTGGCCCTGCAGCAGAAGGGGGCGCCGACGGTCATCCTGGCGCACACGGTGAAGGGCTGGACGCTGGGCTCCCTGTTCGAGGGCCGTAATGCCACCCACCAGATCAAGAAGATCGGCGACCACGAGCTCAAAGCGTTTCGCGACAAGTTGGAGCTGCCAATCACCGACAGGCAGCTCGAGCAGGGCGCTGCTCCCTACTACCATCCGGGCAGCGACTCGGAGGAGCTCGAGTACCTGGTGAGCAGGCGCCTTGCGCTCGGCGGGATGATGCCCAAGCGCGTGGTCCGCAAGCGGGCGCTGACGATGCCCGCAGCGGCGGTCTGGGCCGATCCCGTCGCGGGAAGCGGAGGCCTCGCCGCCTCGACCACCGCGGCGTTCGGCGCCATCCTGCGCAACCTCCTCCGCGACCCGGCGGTGGGACGCCGGATCGTCCCCATCATCCCCGACGAGGCGCGGACCTTCGGCATGGACGCCCTGTTCCGCGAGGTGAAGATCTACGCCCCGTTCGGCCAGCGCTACGAACCAGTGGACGCGAGCATGGTGCTCAGCTACCAGGAGGCGCGCGACGGGCAGCTCCTCGAGGAGGGCATCACCGAGGCGGGCGCGATGTCCAGCTTCACCGCGGCGGGCACCGCCTACGCCACCCACGGCGAGCCGATGATCCCGTTCTACATCTACTACTCGATGTTCGGCTACCAGCGTGTCGGCGACCTGGTCTGGGCGTTCGGCGACTCGCGCGGGCGCGGGTTCATGCTCGGTGGCACGGCGGGGCGCACCACGCTCAACGGCGAGGGCCTGCAGCACCAGGACGGGCACTCTCCCCTGCTCTTCTCGGCGGTGCCCAACTGCGAGGTGTACGACCCCGCCTACGCGTTCGAGGTGGCGGTGATCGTCCGTGAGGGCATGCGACGGATGTTCGACGCCGGCGAGGACGTCTTCTACTACCTCACTCTGTACAACGAGAACTACCCGATGCCGCCCATGCCCGAGGGCGCGGAGGAGGGCATCCTCCGCGGCCTGTACAGGTTCCGCCCCGCAACCGAGGAGCGCACCCACCCGCTCCAGCTGTTTGCCAGCGGCACCGCCATGCAAGCCGCGCTGACCGCCCAGGGCATGCTCCTCGAGCACGACGTCGCTGCGGCCGTCTGGAGCGTGCCCAGCTACCTCGCTCTGCGCAACGACGCGCTCTCGGTGGAGCGCTGGAACCGGCTCCACCCCGACGGTCCCCAGCGCAGCTCGTACCTGGCCGACCAGCTGCGCGACGTGGAGGGCCCGGTGGTGGCGGTGACGGATTACCAGAAGACGGTCGCCGAGCAGGTGGCGCGCTTCGTGCCCAACCAGTTCCTCCCCCTCGGCACCGACGGCTTCGGGCGCAGCGACACCCGCGAGGCACTGCGCAGCCACTTCGAGGTGGACGCGGCGCACATCGCCGTGGCAGCGCTGGACGCGCTCGCCAACGAGGACCGGGTGCCGCGCCACGTGGTGACGGCAGCGCTCGAGCAGTACGAGATCCGCACCGAGGTGTGTGAGCCCCGGCTGGCCTGAGGCCAGCCTAGTGCTCAGCCGAACGGCAGGGTCGTGCGCGGCACGTGCCGGGTGCCCGTTGGTGTGGGCAGCGACTCGTAGAGGATGGCGCGATCCGCGCTGAACCACGACGTGGCGGGTCGCGCGTGCGCCGCCTCCCGCCACTCCGTCAGGCAGGTCGCCGGCCAGGGTTGGCGCGGACGGCCGAGCGTGCAGTGCGGCCGGTGCGAGCGATCGTCCACGGGCAGCCCGATGGCGGACAGGGTGGCGCGGCTGGCCGCGGCCAGCTCGGCCAGCCGTGATACGTCGCCCTCGACCCCGAGCCACAGCACCCGAGGCCGCGCACCCCCGCACGGGAATGACCCGAGCCCGCCCAGGCGTAGCGCCATCGCCTTGGCTGCCGCCATGGTGGGCCGCAGCGCGGCGGTGACCCGATCAGCCCCCTCGGCGTCGATGCCGCCGAAGAAGTGCAGCGTGATGTGCGCGCTGTCGCCGCGCGCCCATCGCACCGCCCCGACGGCTGCGGCGAGTCCGCCTCGAACGGTCATGAGGTCGTCCAGGGCCGGCGGTCGCACCGGGATGGCCAGGAACGCCCTCACGGACTCGACTGCGCTGTCGGCGCCGCGCTACCGCCGGGTCCCGGGGTTGTGCTCGGTGCGGCCGCCGCGCACGGGTCGTCGCCCACGTTGCCGATGTAGATGTTGATCTTCCCCGCGCCGCAGTCCTGCGCCAGGGCCTCGAAGATCGCCTCGGCGAACCAGGTCGGCCGTTCCTTGACGGTGTAGGGCTGGGGTGCGTCGACGATGATGTGGCGAAGCGTCAGGAACGACAACGTCGAGGCGTCCAGGGCGACGATGTCGTAGCCCTGCGCATCGCGGATGGGGGGGTCGGTGTGCCACCCGGGCGTGAGAGCGAGGACCGGGGCCGCGTACGCGGGGTCGTCGCCCAGGACCTGGGCGCGGGGAACCTCGCCCAGTGCACCGCCCCTGGCCGCGGTGACGGCGTCGTCGGAGTACTGCGCGGCGAGCACGCCGAAGGTGGCGCCGGCGGCGAGCTGCCGCTCGATCTCGGTGGCGCGCTGGGCGGCGAACAGCGCCTCGAGCCTCTGCTCGTTCAGCGACGAGCGGATCTCGTCGCGCAGCTGGGTCAGCGACCCGCCGATCGACGCCAGCCTGGTCTGCAGCTGGGCCATGCCACCGGCCGACTGGGCGTCGGCGCTCACCTGCGCCTCCACCTCGACGCTGCTGGCAGCCACGCGTGCGGCCGCCGCCTCCTGCGCGATCACCGTGTCGATGAGCAGGCTGCGCAGCACCGAGGCGCGCAGCTGCGCCGTCATGGCCGAATTGTTCGTGGGCCCGCCGCCCTGCCTCACCGCGGTGAGAGCGCTGTGCAGGCGCGCCTGGAAGAGGTCGCCGCTGATGGCGGTGGACCCGACCCGCGCGACCACCTGGGGCGCCGGCGCCGCGGTCGGGGCCGGGGTGCCGCTGCAGGAGCTGCACAGGACCCCGAGCACGACGGCGACCACGCGGAGCGCGGACTTTGGGCTACTCCGCACCGCGGCCCCCGGTGAAGCGACCCGAGAAGGCAGGCGACAGCGCCACGGCGACGGCGACGGCCCCGACCACGATGGCGCCGGCGCCGATCCCGTTGAAGAGGCCGAGGACGGCGCCGACGCCCGTGTACATCAGCGTTCCCAGCGGTTGCAGGCCGGCGAAGAGCATCGCGTAGATGCCCAGCAGGCGGCCGCGCAGAGCCGGGTCGGCATCCGTCTGCAGCAGCGTGGTCATCGAGGTGCTCATGGCCAGGAAGGCGAAGCTGATGCCCACCAGGGCCACGAGGGTCAGGGGGACCGCGCGCGAGTGGGCCACCACGAACAGGCTGACGGCGTACACCGTCCCGCCGATGATGAGCAGCCGCCGCCTCCCCGAGGTGTTGCCGACGGTGGCGATGACCACGCCCCCCACCACCCCGCCGATGCCCCCGACCGAGTAGAGGAGGCCGAGCACCGCCGCCCCGCCGTGCAGCTGCGTTCGTGCCAGGACTGGCAGGTACGGCATGTAGGACACGCCGAAGAAGGCCAGGGCGGCGCAGACGATGACGATGCCGCGCACCAGCGGGTCCCGCCGCACCGCGCTCAGACCGGCGAGGAGCTCCCCGGCCGCCGTGGCCCCGGCAGCCCGCGGCAGCGGGGCCACGTCGGGGATGACGGTGAGCAGCACCGCCAGGGGTGCGATGTAGGCGACCGACAGCACCGCGAAGCACGCCCCCGGGCCGGCGGTGGCGATGAGGAGGCCGGCCAACGACGGCCCGACGATGCGCGTGGCGCTCATCGCCGTCGAGCTCAACGCGACGGCGTTGACGATGAGGTCACGGTCGGCCAGGTCGGCCACCATCGCCTGGCGGGTGGGGAGGTCGAGGGAGTCGGCCGATCCGTAGACCACCGCGACGGCGATGATCGCCCAGAAGCCGGCGTTCCCGGTGAGGGCCAGGATGGCCAGCACGCCGGAGCTGACGCCGAGCACCGACTGGGTGACGAGGAGGATGCGGCGGCGCGGCAGTCGGTCGGCGAGGAGGCCGCCGCCGAGCGACAGAAGCACCGCGGGAAGACCGTCGGCCGCCGCCACGGCGGCGACAGCGGCACTGCTGTGGGTGCGCTCGTACACCAGGTAGCCCAGCGCCACCACCTGCATCCACGTTCCCATCAGGGTCGGCCACTGCGCGATCCAGTACCACCGGAAGGCGCGCACCCCGAGCGCCGGTGGCGGCCAGCGCCGCTGCAGGGGCGCGGCTGCCGGCAGCGGCGCCGTCGCCGGCAGCGCCGCCGCGATCACCGGGACCACCTGCTCACCCGGCGCGCGCTCGTCCACCCGCACATCATCGCCTGCGAGCGGCCGGACCAGCCTCAGAAGCGGATCCCGCTGTTAGGCTGGCGGCGCGTGAGCACCGCCCTCGTCATCTTCCTCGCCGTCCTCCAGGGCGCCACAGAGTTGTTCCCGGTGTCGTCGCTCGGCCACGCGGTGGTGGTGCCGGCGATCTTCCACCTCGGGGTCAACCCCGCCGCGCCGAGCTTCGTGCCGTTCCTCGCTCTTCTCCACCTCGGCACTGCCTCCGCCCTGCTCGTGCTCTACCGTGAGCAGTGGTGGCGCATCATCCGGGGCTTCGTCACCGCCGCCCTGCGCGGTCGTGTCGAGCACGGCGACGAGCGCCTTGCCATGCTCCTCGTGGTGGCGACAATCCCCGCCGGGGTGATCGGCTTCCTCCTCCAGACGCCGCTGAAGAACCTCTTCGCCAACCCCCGGGTCGCGGCCGCGTTCCTGGTCGTCAACGGCGCCGTCCTGCTGGGCGCGGAGCTGCTGCGCCGCCGCGAGGAGCGCCGCCGCGGCGCCCCGGGCGGCGCGGTGCGCGAGCAGCGCTTCGGCCGCGTGGAGGACCTGAGCTTCCTGCGCGCTGGGCTGGTGGGCGTGTTCCAGGTGACGGCGCTCCTGCCGGGAATCTCCCGCTCCGGGGTGACCATGGCGGGAGGCCTCGTCGCCGGCCTCAGCCACGGCGAGGCGGTGCGCTTCGCGTTCCTGCTGGCCACCCCGATCATCCTGGCCGCCGGCCTCCTCGAGGTTCCCCAGCTGCCCGGCAGCGGAGCCCCGCTGGGCCTGTACGCGGTGGGGGCGGTCGTGGCGGGCCTGATCGCCTACGCCAGCGCCCGCATCCTGGTCAGGTACTTCGAGATCGGCCGCCTCGACCCGTTTGCCGGATACTGTGCCGCATTGGGCGTCATCGCCCTGATCGTCCTGCGCTGAACCACCACTGGAGCCCCATGAACAGTCGCACCACCGCCCGGTCGTCGCTTCCCGTCATCCTGCTCGCGCTGCTGGGGATCCTCTTCCTCGTGGCGGCGATCTTCTACGCCACCACGGACACGTCCCTGCTGGCCAGCGCAGTTGCACGTCACTACAAGCACGCCGCCGTGGCCGTCGTCCTGGCCGTGCTCTGCTTCATCGGCGCCAACTTCGCCCGCCAGCGCCGCGTGGTGTGAGCGTGGCGGTCAGATGACCGCAACCTCAGGCGTGGTGGCGCCGCGCGCGAAGCGGTCGGGTGCGAACGGTGCCATGTCGATCTCGCTGCCCTCGGCGCTGATCTCCGCCGCCAGCAGTCGGCCGATCGCCGGGGCCTGCATGAAGCCGTGGCCGCTGAAGCCGCAGCACAGCCAGAAACCGGCGACCTCGGACTCCCCGACGATCGCCTGGTGATCGGGTGAGACCTCGTACAGGCCGGCCCACCCGGTCCTGATCGCAGCCCGCTCCAGGGCTGGCAGGCGATGGGTGGCGTGCTCGACGAGGTGCTCGAGAAACCCCCAGTCGACGCTGGTGTCGAAGGACGGCGGTTCGGCGGGATCGCTCATCCCCAGGAGGAGCCCCGCGCCCTCGGGATGGAAGTAGAACGAGGTGCGCATGTCGACGGTCATCGGCGGGTCCCGGTCGAGCGAGAACGACTCGGTGAGGAAGAGGTGGCGACGAAACGGCTTCACCGGCACGGCCACCGGCACCAGCTCACCCACCGCAGCCGCGTACGGTCCCGCGCAGTTGACGACGATCGGGGTGGCGACCCTCTGCCCGGCGGCGACCACTCCCACCACCCTCCCGTCGGCGGTGTCGATGGCGTCGACGGTCACGCCGTCCACCACCACGGCGCCATGGCGGCGCGCCGCGCCCACGTACCCCGCGGTCACCTCGTTGGGACCGGCGAGGCCATCGCTGGGACAGAACGTCCCACCGACCACGTCGGCGATGTTGAGCTGAGGCACCAGCTCGGCGATGGCGGCGCGGTCGACGAGACGCACGTCGTGGAGCCCGACGCGGTGCTGCATCTCGACGTTGCGCGCCAGCTGCCGCATCTCCGTGTCGTCGGCGGCGACGAACAGGTAGCCGATCGGGCGCAGGTCGGCGGTGGCGCCCACCTCCTCGTCGAAGCGCTCGAGGAGCTGGCGGCTGAGCATGCCGACGCGGACGTTGACCTCGGTGGAGAACTGCTGCCTCACCCCTCCCGCGCATCGGGCCGTCGAGCCGGCGCCGAGCTCGCCGCGCTCGAGCAGCAGCGGACGCATCCCCGCGCGTGCCAGGTGGTACGCCAGGCTGCAGCCCACCACCCCGCCGCCGATGATGACGCACTCGGCGGTGCGCGGCAGCTCGGCCACCGGTCAGGCGACCCGGGCCGCCGGTGCCGAGCGCGGCAGCGGCCGGTCGAGGAGGAACGCGGTGATCACCTCGAGCTGGCGGCGGACGTAGCTCTCGGTCCAGCCGTGGCCGGCGTCGCTCACCGCCACGAGCTGCACGCGGTCCATGCCGGCGACGGTGCTGCGCAGGAGCGGGACGTCGACGATGCGATCATCTGATGCGACGATGAGCAGGGCGGGCTTGCCCAGGCGGCGCAGCGCGTCGACGTCGTCGCGGTCCAGGCCGTACCGGAGCCACTCGCGCAGCGCGCGCGGGTCGGCGCGCAGCTGGTTGCGGAAGTTCATCTCCGCGGCGGAGCTGTCCACGTTGTCGCCCTCCACCAGCAGGCGCTTGTAGAGGTCGCTGACGACGCGCCGGCGGCTGAGCCAGGAGATCGCTGGGAAGACGCCCGGCGCTGTGAATCCCCGAGCCTGGAGGTGGAAGCGGCGGCGCACCAGCGACGGCGCCAGCAGCGGGGTGTGCAGTACGAGGCGCTCGACCGCGTCCGGCCGGCGCCGCAGGAGCGCCATGGCCACCGAAGCGCCCAGGCAAAGGCCGCCGACGTCGAAGCGGGCGACGCCCGCGTCGCGGCACACCTCCTCGACGGCGCCGGCGAGGTTCTCCGTGGTGTGAGGGGCCCGGTGGAGGGGAGGCGACGCGCCGCAGCCGGGGAGGTCGGGGACCAGGAGAGTGCGGATGCGGCTCAGATCGTCGAACCAGGTGGCGAAGTTCTCGGCGGAGCCGAGGAAGCCGTGACAAAGCAGCAGCGGGGGTCCCTGGCCGCCCACCAGGTAGCGCACCCGGCCGCCGTCGTGGGCGGCGAAGCGTTCCTGGAGCGCGCTCATCGGCCGGCTACGGCGCGTCGGTGTCGATCTGGGCGCGCTGCAGCCGCCCGCTGTAGTCGATGTAGATCGACTTCCACTCGCTGAACTCGTCAAGGACGTGGCCGCCCGCCTCGCGGTGGCCGTTGCCGGTGTTCTTGGTGCCGCCGAAGGGAAGCTGGATCTCCGCTCCGATGGTCGGCGCGTTGACGTACACGATGCCGGCCTCCAGCTCATGGATGGCCCGGAACGCCTGGCGCAGGTCGTTGGTGTAGATGCTCAGGCTGAGGCCGAACTGGGTGGAGTTGGCCGCCGCGAGCGCATCCTCGAGGGACCCCACTGGGATGATCGCGGTGGTGGGGCCGAAGATCTCCTCCTGGGCGATGCGCATCCCCGGGTCCACGCCGGCGAACACCGTCGGGGCGTAGAAGAACCCCTCCGCGAGTGTGCCGTCGCGGGCGATCTCGCCGCCGGTCAGGAGCTGCGCACCCTCCCGCACGCCGACCTCGGTGTAGCCGTGGATGCGCGTGAGCTGGGCCTCGTTGATGACCGGTCCCACCTCGACGCCGTCCACAAGCCCGTCCCCGACGCGCAGGGCCTCGGTGCGCGACACCAGCGCGGCGGTGAAGTCGCCGAGCACCCGCCTGTCCACGATCAGGCGTGACGATGCCGTGCAGCGCTGCCCGGCGGTGCCGAACGCGCCCCAGAGCGCCCCCTCCACGGCGATGTCGAGGTCGGCGTCGCCCATGACCACGATGCCGTTCTTGCCGCCGAGCTCGAGCGAGACCTTCTTGAGCATCGACCCGCAGGTCGATGCGATGAGCCGCCCGGTGTCGGCGCTGCCGGTGAAGAAGATGGCGGTGATGTCGGGGTGGCGCACCACGGCGTCACCCGCCTCCTCGTCGCCGAAGACGACGTTGACCACCCCCGGGGGCAGACCGGCCTCCTCCAGCACCTCGACGAACCGCAGCGCGCACAGCGGCGTGTCCTCGGCCGGCTTGAACACCACGCTGTTGCCCGCCATCACCGCGGGGAAGATCTTCCAGGAGGGGATGGCGATCGGGAAGTTCCAGGGCGTGATGCAGCCGATCACCCCGAGCGGCTGGCGCATGGTCATGGCCCACTTGTTGCGCAGCTCGCTCGGCACCGTCTCGCCGTATGCGCGGCGGCCCTCGCCGGCGATGAACTTGCCCATGTCGATGGCCTCCTGCACGTCGCCACGGGCCTCGGTGAGCACCTTGCCCATCTCGCGCGTCATGAGCCGGGCCAGCTCCTCCTTGCGCTGCTCCATGATCGTGGCCGCGGTGAGGATGATCTCGCCGCGGCGCGGCCATGGCGTGGCGCGCCAGCCCGGCAGAGCACGGCGGGCGGCCTCGACGGCGGCATCCACGTCGTCCACCGAGCTCCGCGGGAACGTGCCCACGACCTCACCGCGGCGGGCCGGGTTGCGCGACTCGAAGGTGCGCGACGCGGCGGCGGGACGCCGGTCGCCACCGATGACGTTGCCGGCCTCGACCGCCTGCTGCTCGCTGATCATCGCCCCAGCTCCTCGCCCACGCACTGCTCCAGGATGTCGAGCCCCCGGCTGAGCTCGTCCTCGGCGATGGTCAGGGGAGGCAGCAGCCTGATGACGTTGTCGTCGATGCCGCAGGTGAGGATGAGCAGGTCGCGCTCCACGCAGCGCCGCTGGATGCCGTGGGCGAGGTCGGCCGCCGGTTGGTCGCCGCGCATGAGCTCCAGGCCGATCATCAGCCCCAGCCCGCGGACGTCGCCGATCTCGGCGTGCTCCTCCTTCCAGCCGCGCAGGCGTGACATGACCCCCTTGCCCAGGGAGGCTGCCCGGTCCGGCAGGCGCTCCGCCTGCATCGTCTCGATCACCGCCACGGCGGCCGCGCAGGCGACGGCGTTGCCACCAAAGGTGGTGCCGTGCTCGCCGGGGTGCCACGCGGACATCACGGCAGGCGTGGAGACGATGCCGGCGATGGGAAGCCCGTTCCCGAACGCCTTGGCCACGCACATGATGTCGGGGCGCACCCCGCTGTGCTCGACGCAGAAGAACCTGCCGGTGCGACCGAAGCCGCTCTGCACCTCGTCGCAGACCAGCAGGATGCCGTGCTCGTCGCAGATCTCGCGCAGGCGCGGGAGAAATCCCGGCGGGGGCACCACGAACCCACCCTCACCCTGGAGCGGCTCGACGAAGATCGCCGCCACGGCGTCAGGTGGCACCGTCGTCCTGAAGAGGTGCTCGATCTCGTCACCGCGGGCGATGGGACAGGGCGCGTCGGCGCCGTGGTCGCAGTAGCGGAAGCAGTGCGGGTAGCGGACGTGGTGCACACCGGGCAGGAACGGGCCCATCCCCTCGCGGTACTTCGCCTTGCTCGCGGTCAGAGTGATGGCGCCGTAGGTGCGCCCGTGGAAGGCGCCGGTGAAGGCGATGATCTCGGTGCGGCCCGTGGCCCGCCGGGCGAGCTTGATGCTGGCCTCCACCGCCTCCGCGCCGCTGTTGTTGAGGAACACCTGGTCGAGCCCGTCGGGCGCAACGCTGACCAGCGCAGCCGAGGCGTCGACGAGCATCGGGCTGAGCGTCGTCACCGAGGTGTGCCAGAGCCGGTCGACCTGCTCGTGCACCGCCTTCACCACGGCGGGATGGAGGTGGCCGAGGTTGGTCACCCCGATGCCGCAGCCGAAGTCGAGCACGTCACGCCCGTCGACGGTGAAGAGGTGGGCACCGAGAGCCCGCTCGACGACCAGGTCCGAGTACCGGCTGTAGGCGGGGGAGACCAGCTCCGCGTCACGCTCGCGCCAGACCGCCGCGGAGTCCGGCCTCCTGACGGCAACGTCACTCAACCATGCTCTCCTCTATCTCGGGCGGCAGACGGGCGGTACGGAACGCCCGCGGGCCGCGCAGCGCGGGCAGCGTAGCGCGTCGGCTCAGCGGCCGGTACCGCGAGCCGGGCGCCCGATCCGCCCCAGCACCAGGAAGCCGGCGAACATGACGGTGATCCCGACCGCCTCGTAGGCG
>JAABUX010003932.1_pt1 | contig 19256 bp, 24 predicted proteins | sample 5561851 | NCBI WGS metagenome assembly JAABUX01 (sample SAMN10711883, study PRJNA513361) | rock metagenome | isolation source: Antarctica rocks | place: Antarctica: Victoria Land, Richard Nunatak red sandstone | collected 2016-01-03 | reverse complement strand
GCTGCCAACTTCAGGAGTTGAGGGGGGCAATGGCGCCGTCCGCACACTGCCCCGGCGGAGGCGTGAAGTCATTGCAGTGTTCCCTGGGAGCGCGCCATCGGCCGTGGCAGGCTGGGCACGTCGATCAGGAGGAACAAACATGCTGCAACGTGACAAGCGCAGGGTTGGACGCACCGCGTTGAATGTGACAACGCTGGGCCTCGGCACTGCGACGATGGGCGGCAGCCGTGTTCCGGTGACGCAGCATGAAGGCGAGGCGATCGTGCGCGCCGGCTGGGAGGCAGGCATACGGTATTTCGATACGGCGCCGTTCTATGGTGTCGGAGCAGCGGAGCGGCGGCTCGGTGACGCGCTGCGCGACGTGCCGCGGGACGCGTGGGTGCTGTCGACCAAGGTAGGCCGCTTGTTGCGGCCCACGACCAAGCCCGGTGGCTTGACGGATGGCCGCCTTGCGCCGCTGCCGTTCGAGGTCGTCTACGACTATTCCTACGACGCGATCATGCGGTCGGTGGAGGACAGCTACCAGCGCCTCGGCCTCGCGAAGATCGACATCCTGTATGTGCACGATATCGGCGTCTACCAGCACGGCGAGGCGGAGAACGCCAAGCACGTCAAGGTGATGCGCGAGAGTGGCTACAAGGCGCTCGACGAGTTGCGGCGCACCGGCGTGGTCAGTGCCATCGGCCTCGGCGTGAACGAGAAGGCGGTGCTGATCGAGGCGATGGGTTTCGGCGATTGGGACGCCTTCCTGCTTGCCGGCCGCTACACGCTGCTGGAGCAGGCGCCACTCGATGACCTGCTGCCGATGTGCGTGCAGCGCGGCACCTCGATCGTTGTCGGCGGGCCGTTGAATTCCGGCATCCTGGCCGGCCGCGACACCTGGAACTATGCCGCAGCACCCGCTGATGTCGTGGCAAAGGTTCGACAGATCCAGGCGGTGTGCGATGCCCATGGCGTTCCGCTGCCGGCTGCGGCGTTGCAGTTCCCGCTCGCCCATCCCGCAGTCTGCGCCATCATTCCGGGTCCGCGTTCGGTGGCCGAGTTCGATACGAACTTGCAGTTGTTCACGTGGAGCATTCCGGCGTCGTTGTGGTCGGATCTGAAGGCAGCCGGGCTGCTGCATGCGGATGCGCCGGTGCCGTAAGCGGGGCAGATTCCCGGGCACTCCCTATCGTACGGCGGGAACCGTCACCCCGATCATGTCGCCCTCGCGCACGATCGTCGCCAGCGCCGCCTCGTCCCAGCCGGCCGTGGCCGCGGGGCGCAGCGGCAGCGTCATCCAGCGATAGTCGGCCGTGCTGTCGACGACGCGGATGCGGGTGCCCGCAGGCAGCGCGGTGTTCCACTCGGCCAACACGCCGGCCGGGTCGCGGACGGCGCGGGCGCGATAGCCGGCGGACTTGAACCAGAAAGGCGGGTAGCCGAGCACCGCGCGCGGGTAGCAACTGCATAAGGTGCATACGACCAGGTGGTGCAGGCCGGGCGCATTCTCCAGCACTCCCAGCGGAGGCGCACCGCGCATCGGGATGCCGAGCGCCTCCGCCGCGGCTGCGCCATCCCGCAGCATGAGCGCGCGGTAGTCCGGGTCGACCCAGGCGCGGGCGACCATGCGCGCGCCCTGCGCCGGGCTGGCGTTGTCGGTGATGCGGATGCGTTCGGCGATCTCGGCCGGGCTGGCGATGCCCTTGGCCGCGAGCAGGCCGCGCACGGCGTCCAGCAGGCGGGCGGAGTCGGTTTGCAGAAGGGTCATGCGGGCTCCAGCCAGTGCTCGAAAATTTCGGCGACGATCTCGTCCGCGGTGCCGTCCGGCCATAGCGCCCGGCCGTCGAACGCGACGTGGTACAGCGTCCGGCGCGCCGCCGGGCGGGCGAAGGCGAGGTCTTCCGGATTGGGGAAGTCGCCGAGGCACCGCAGCACGGTGCCGGGCTGCCCGCGCAAGTAGTGGGGCGTGCGGATGTGCACAGGGCCACGCGCCTCCGGCCAGTCGTCGCGGACGCGGACAGCGACGCCGGGGGCCATCACGGGTCCAGCGCCGCTTGCAGCTCGCCCTCGGTGATCACGCCGCGGGCGAGCAGGTTGTCGGCGATGGAGCGAATCCAGCGTTGGTAGTATGATAGGCGATGGTATTCAGCCTCCGGGATTGCCTCGATCCCACGGCGCAACTCGTCCACGCTCATGATGCCTTTGGCGCCGAGGATGCCCCTGATCGCGTCGACCTCGCGATCGAAGTCGTCCAGCGCGTGGGCGCCCGGATCGATCGGCTCGCACAGGAACTTGGCGACGCCGCCCATGTCGTGATGCGCCCGCTGGTCGCTCATTGGATCACCTCCCCCGGTGCGCTGCCCCAAAAATCCGTGCGCTTCAGCCACCCACGATAATCCTGGACCTGCACCTGGCACCAGTCCACGCCGGCGTCGCAACTGCGGATGCGACCGATGACCGCCACTTTCAGGCGTGCCACCGGCGCGCCATCGTCCTTGGGCTCGCTCCGGACCACGCGTTCGGCGACGGTGACCACGAAGGTGCGCCGCCCCGTCAGCACTGCCTGGTGCACCCAGCCCTTCACGCCCTCCTGGTCCTGCACCAGCCGCCAGGCCTCGAACTCGCGCTCGATCTCGACCGGGAGGTCGCGCCGCTTGTATACCCACTCGATCGGGTAGCGCGTCCCGGGGCCGCTGCGCAGGTTCACCTCCTCGCCGCGTAACGACGCAAAGCGGGGCAGCGGCAATCCGGTGTTCGACCCCTTCGGCGGTTCAGCCGGAGCCACCGGTGCCGGGATGGGGGCAGCCGGCACGGGGACCGGGGCCGGCACCGGGACAGCGTGGCGCGGCGCCGGCCGGGCTGGCACGCGAGGCGTGGCATGGGCCGGAGGCTGCACCACGGGCACGGCATGGGTTTTCACATGGCCCGGCTTCGGCGTCTCGACCGCCACGGCGACCGGGGAAATCAACCCGACAGCCGTGGCGACGGGGGAAACCAACGCGAGCAGCACCAGCACTCGCGCAATCACAACGACACGATCTGCCCGGTTCCGGCCGCGGCCAGGAAGGTGGCGACGCCCGCGACCTCCACGCCGGCCAGCAGGTCCGACGGCGACAACGCTTCCGCCCGCAGCCCGGCCTCGCACGCGATCAGCCGCACGCCCATGTCGACGGCGGCTTCCCGCAACTCGCCCAGCCCGGCGACGCCTCTCCCGCGCAGCACGGCGTCGCGCCCGGCTTCCTTGAGCGTGCTCCAATCCAGCTGCAGCGCCCGGCAGCCGCCATTGGTCGCGAACAAAGTCACCTGCCGGCCGAGCGCCGCAGCGCCCGACGCCAGCACGAAGGCGTAGTGCGCCCGGTCATGCGCCCCGCTCAGCAACAAGATCGAAAGCGGCTCAGCCATGATTGCACGCACAATCCGGATCGCGCGTCAGCGCCACGGTGCGGAATCGCATCGTCAGCGCGTCCCAGATTAGCAGCCGCCCCGACAATCCCTCGCCAATTCCCAGGATCTCCTTCAGCACCTCGGTCGCCTGCAGGCTGCCCATCACGCCCGTGACCGCGCCGAGGATGCCGGCCTCGCTGCAGGTCGGCACCAGCCCGTCCGGCGGCGGTGCGGGATACAGGCAACGGTAGCAGGGACCGCCGGGCTTGAACGTCGAGAGCTGGCCGTCGAACCGCAGCACGGCCGCCGAGACCAGCGTCCGCCCGGCCGCCACGCACGCATCGTTCAGCAGGAACCGGGTCGGAAAATTGTCGCTGCCGTCGCAAACGATGTCGTAGCCCGCCACCAATCCGGCGACGTTCGCCTCCGTCAGCCGGACCTCGTGCGGCTCGATCGCGACCTCCGGGTTGATCGCGCGGACCGCCTCGGCAGCCGAGGCGACCTTGCTGATCCCGACGCGGGCCGTCGTATGCGCCACCTGCCGCTGCAGGTTGGATAGGTCCACCGCATCGTCGTCGACGATGCCGAGCGTTCCAACCCCGGCCGCCGCCAGATACATCAGCAGGGGGCTGCCCAAGCCACCTGCGCCCACCACGAGCACCCGCGCGGCTTTCAGCAGAGCCTGTCCGGTGCCGCCCACTTCGGCCAGCAGGATGTTGCGTGAGTAGCGGGTGATCTCGTCGTCGCTGAGGTCGATGTCCATGCGGCGAAGATGGGCGCGCCATGTCGCAAAGTGCAACTACTCCTGCGAGTCTTCTTTCGCGGCCGACGCGCCACGGTCAGCCAAAACCATTGTGTATGCAAAACATATTGCCGATAGTGAGCCGCAACTGCGCTTCACGGCGTGGCTTTGACGTTTCCGGAGCTGTTCCAATGGCCACAAGCGCGATCGTCCAGATCACCGACCTGCACGTGCGCCCCCATGGCATGGCCGCCTACCGCGTCGCCGAAACCAACACTATGACCGAGCGGGCGCTGCGCACGGTCGCCGCGCTCAACCCGGCGCCGGACGCGGTGGTGATCACCGGTGATCTCACCGATTGCGGACTGGTTTCGGAATACTCGATCATCGCCGAGATGCTGCGGCGCCTGCTGCCGATGCCGGTCTACGCCATCCCCGGCAATCACGACCGGCGGAACAACATGATCGCCCATCTGCCCGGCACGCGCCACGAGGACGGTTTCGTCCAGTACGCCGTGGACGACCTGCCGGTGCGACTGGTGATGCTCGACACGGTGGTGCCCGGCGCCGGGCATGGCGAATTGTGCGACCGGCGGCTGCGCTGGCTCGACCGGACCTTGGCGGCCGCCCCGAACCGCCCGACCATGATCGGCATGCACCACCCGCCGTTCGTCTGCGGCATCGCCCACATGGATGCGATCAATCTCCGCAACCCCGAGACCTTCACCGCCATCGTCGCACGGCACCGCCAAGTGCAGCGAGTCGTGTGCGGCCACCACCATCGTACCGTGACCGCCTCGGTCGCGCACGCCGTCGCCTGCATCGCGCCGTCGGTCGCGCACCAGGTCGAACTCGATTTGCGGTCGGACGCACCTGCCGGCTTCGTGCTGGAGCCGCCGGGTTTCGCCCTGCATCTGTGGTCGGAGGCACACGGGTTCGTCACCCATTTCGGCGTCGTAGAGCGTTATCCCGGGCCGTTCCCCGTTACCGCCGACCCGGATTACCCTGGCCATTCCTGAATTGCTGCACTGCACGCTTTTCCTGGACAGACTCGCGAACTTGCCGCTGTCTTGCGCGCTTCACATTTCCAAACACAGGAGAAGCTGCGATGTCCGACAACCCCCTCGAAGACGACGCCGCCCGCAACCAACGCATTCGCGAGCGCGCCTATCATCTTTGGCAATCCGAGGGCAACCCGAACGGACGGGATGGGGAATACTGGGAGCGTGCGCGTGAACTCGTCGGCATGGCCGACAGTGCTGGAGCCGCCCAATTGCCAAACCCGCAAACCCACGACGACGACAGCCTGATCTCTGCCCAGCCGATCGAGGAAGCGTCCATCCAGGATAATCTGGGCGAGTTTCCCGACCGATCGGCCGATCAGGGCGAACGCCCGCAGACCCCGAGCGTCAAGAACCGCCGCAAGCGCGCCTGATGCCGTCTATTTAGGCTGCACGTTCGGGTTGCCGCCCGGCGTGCCTGGCGGCGGAATGACCGGCATACGACCCTGCGGAGGAATGGGAAGGTTGATCCCCGGGTCGGGGTTGCCGGGTGTCAACACTCCCGAGGGTGGCGTGACAACTCCGGGATCTTGGTTCGGCACCGGGGTCGGCCGGACGTCGTCGCCGGTTCCACGCGGCAGAGTCGGCGCAAGCTTCGGAGTGCCCACCTGGGCGTGCGCCGCCCCGACGCCGATGATCGTGGCAGTCACCGCCACGATGAAGTGCAAGCGATGGCTCATGAGGGAATTCCATGTCGCAAAAGGTGTAGCGAGAACATCGACCGCTCATCTGCCCAGACCTGCTCGGGTCGCCAACCGGCGGAGGCGGCGAGCGCCTGGAAGCCTTCGATCGTGTGCTTGTAGCTGTTTTCGGTATGGATGGTCTCGCCGGCCGCAAAGCTGAACGTCACGCCCGCCACATGCGCCGTTTGCGGGCGCAGGCTTTCGAGGTGCATCTCGATCCGGCCGTCCTGGTCGTTCCAGACGGCGCGGTGGCGAAAAGCTGCAAGGTCGAAATCGCCTCCGGCTTCCCGGTTCAGCCGCACCAGCAGGTTGCGGTTGAACGCCGCGGTTACCCCTTGCGCATCGTCGTAGGCAGGGACCAGCACCGACGGGTCCTTGCGAAGATCGACGCCGACCAGGAACGTCGCCCCGGCGCCAAGCGTGGCGCGCACCTGCGAAAGGAAGCGCCGCGCCATGGCCGGGTCGAGGTTGCCGATCGTGGAGCCCGGGAAAAAACCCACGATCGGTTTTCCGTCGATCTCCGGCGGGAGCGCGAGCGGAGCCAGGAAGTCCGCCGTCAACGGCAGCACGGCCAGCCCCGGATGGCTGTCGCCCATTCGCGCCGTCAGCGCTTGCAACGCCCCGCCGGCGACATCGATCGGGACGTAGGCGCTGGGATGCGGCATATGCTCCAACAGGATGGCAGCCTTCGTTTCATCGCTGGCGCCGTATTCGACCAACGCGCCGCCGACTGGCATGTCGGGCGCGAGCTCCATGGCCGCCTGCGCCAGCACCGCGCGTTCGGTGCGGGTGACATAGTATTCGGGGAGGCGGGTGATCTCCCCGAACAGTCGGCAGCCTTCGTCGTCATAGAACAGCTTGGCCGGCAGCGTCTTCTGCTTCTGCGACAGGCCGGCCAGCGCGTCGGCGGCGATGCCGTGGGCGGCGGACAGCGTTCGGGAATGGTGGGAGCCATCGGGCATGGCGAGAAATCCTTACGCGTCGCGGGCCAGGCGCAATCCAGTGAACTGCCAGCGCCGGTCGGGGTGGAAGAAGTTGCGGTAGGTCGGGCGCGCATGGCTCGGCGGCGTCGCCATCGAGCCGCCCCGCAGCACCATCTGGTTGATCATGAACTTGCCGTTGTACTCGCCGATCGCGCCCGGCGGCGCACGGAAACCGGGGTAGGGCAAGTAGGCGCTGCCGGTCCATTGCCAAACCTGATCGGACATTTCGGCAAGGCGGTCGTCGGCGGCGGCGATCTCCCACTCGAACTCGGTTGGCAGCCGGGCGCCGGCCCAGCGAGCGAACGCATCGGCCTCGTACCAGCAGATATGCCGCACCGGCGCCGCCGGCTCGAGCGACGCGTCGCCGCCAGGGCCGAACTGCAGCCAGCCCCCGTCGCGCTCGCGCCAGTACAACGGGGCGGACCAGCCGTCGGCCTGTGCCGCCGCCCAGCCTTCGGACATCCAGAGCGTCGGCCTCCGATAGCCGCCATCGGCCATGAACTGCAGCCATTCGGCGTTGCGCACCAGGCGGTCGGCCAGCGCGAACGGACGCAGCAGGACGTCGTGGCGTGGCTCCTCGTTGTCGAACGCGAACCCGACGCCGTCGTGCCCGACACCTGAAATCCCGCCTGCGAATGCCACGAACCGCGTCTCGCCAGCCGAGTGTGGCGGCGGCTGCCAACCCGGCCGCATCGCCGGCGCGAGCGGGTTCTGCGCCAAGCCGTGCAGCATGTCGGTCATCAACAGTTCCTGGTGCTGCTGCTCGTGCTGCAGCCCCAGGCCAACCAGATCGGCCAAGTCCGTCCGTTGCTCCAACAGCCGGGCCATCGCCGCGTCGACATGGGCGCGATAAGCGCCGACCTCGGCCGACCCTGGCCGCGTGATCATGCCGCGGGCAAAGCGCGGATGCCGGGCGCCGACGGTTTCATAGTAGGAATTGAATAGGTAGCTGAAGTCGGCGCTGAACGGCGTGTAGCCGTTCAAGTATGGCATCAGCAGGAATTGCTCGAAGAACCAGGTCGTATGCGCCCGGTGCCACTTGGCCGGGCTGGCATCCGGCATGGACTGGACACATTGGTCCTCAGCGCTGAGGTGTTCCGACAGGCGGTCGGTATGGGCGCGGACGGACCAGAACGCGCCCAGCGCCGATTGTTCCAGATGTCCCATAGCGATCCGATTACCGTCCCGTTGACGTGTTAACAACCTCACGCCGAGATGAGTTCCCTGCTAGAGCATGATCCGCGCTGATAGGCGCACGGAAAATGCCGTAGCCCTTTGTTTTAGCGAGCATCTTTATCCGACGGGCGATCCCGTTCGGTCGGATGTCGCTCTAGCTCCGCCAATGCAGCACTTGCGGCCGCACCGGGTTCACGAACGGACGCCCCTCCGCCTGGCTCGCGAGGTATTCCTTCTTGAGGCGCAGCAGCCAGCGCACCTGCACGTCGGCGTCGCCCACGAACAGCATGGATGGCGTGACCGGTCCATCCGCCAGCTTGGCCGCGACCTCTAAATCCTGGCGGAGGAAGTCGCGCGCCATCCATGCCGCTGCCGGCCGCAGCGGCGCCAGCCACGGCACCGTCCAATAAACGCAGTAGTGAACGTCGGTCTCCCCGGGGGTGATCGGGGTCACGGCGGCCAGCACGCAAGCGGAATGGCGGCTGCCCTTGATGTGCTCGATCCGAATTCCCGGCAGCTGGATGCCGATGTCGATCCGTATGTCGCGCCCGAGCAGCCGGTAGGGATTGGCGCCGTGCTTCAATTGGTGCTGCTGCATGCGGAAGCCGAGCGGCGCCGGTTCGAAATGCTTTTCCTTCGCCCGCAGCGACAATCCCGATTTTGATTTCCACCAGCGCGAGGTGTGCACGAAGGCCGGATGCGCCGGGTCGCAGAATCCCATGGCGGCGATCTCGGCGTTGGATGGGAAGCGCATGGTGGTGGTGACCTGCGGCGCCTGGCCGTCAAAGCCCGGCACCGTCGGCACCTCGGGCAGCGTCTCCGGCAGGGTCCGCACGGCGGGGACGTACACCCAAACGTTGCCCTGCACCTCCCGGCATGGATAGGCGCGCAGGCGGAACCGGCCCGGCACGATGTCGTCATGCTCGGCCAGGGCTGGAATTTCGGTGCAGGCGCCGTTGGCCGCGCTGAATGCCCAGCCGTGGTAGCTGCAGCGCAGGCTGGTTCCGTCGAAGCTGCCATGTTGCATCGGCATCCCGCGATGCGGGCACAAATCCGCGTAGGCGAACACGCCGCCATCGCTCTGGCGGCCGATGATCAGCTTCTCGTCCAGCATCGTCATCGGCCGTGTCTTGCCGGGCCGTACTTGGCTGCCGGGAAAGGCGATATACCAAAATCCACGCATCATGCCGTCGTCAGACGCTGCCATCAGAACTGTCCTGGAACTCTTCGCTATCGGGTAAAAAACCGTCGAGCGCCTACAAAGCGGCCCGGAAATGGGGCGGAATGGCCCATAATTCGTCTGCGTTCACGTGCAAATCAAGCCGGTAACGCTCCTGTTCGCGACCGGCTGTGCTCGCCAGGGTCTTATCCAGCCACGTGCGCACCGGTGTCACGCCACGCTCGAACGTGACGGAGCTTCGGCGGGGCAGGGCGGCCATCGAGTCGAACGTATTGGCCCAGCTCGCGTCATCGACCCGCTGGTGCTCGCCGGCGTCCAGGGCAGCCCAGGCCATCGACCGGGTCTTGGCCAAGCGGGCCAGCCCCGCGGCGCGGTCGAACCAGCGGAGATGGAACATATAAAGATGGGAAAACTGCGGCGTCACGTCGGCCGAATGGAATCCCGGCGCCCATCGGACCGGCCGCCGGGTCAGGGCGGGCTTGCACATGGCGCTGGTGAAGCGGACCCAGCCCCGCTGCCCGCCCACGCGGCGGCGCACATCGAAGCCCGCTTCCAGCGCCGGGACGTGCTGCACGTCGAGGCCGATGGCGGTCACGACATCGCCCGCCACGTCGGCGCAGAAGGCGGGCAGGTTGGCGAACCGGGCCGGGTCCGCGACCAGCAGCTCGTCCACGTCGCTGACGATCACCCAGTCGTAGTACTCCAGCAGCGCCGCCACGATCCCTCCGACGAACCGGGCCCGGCGCTCGTCGTCGTGCGGCGAGCGGGGCAGCCGGAGCACGTTGACGCCGGGCGCATCCGTGCTGCCGTCGTCCGAGCCGTGGTCGATCACCGTGCAGTGCGCGGCGCCGAGCTGGCCGGCGTAGTGCCTGACCCAGATCGGCAGGAACAGCGCCTCGTTGTAGGCCATGGTGAGTGCAGCAATTTTGGGCGGCAAACCACATTCCTCGGGCTGCCTGGGTCAGGCGACCACCGCCTGCCGCTTTTGCGCGCCGATGAACGTTACCATAACGCTCGCGACCAGGCATAATGCTCCCGCCGACATGAATGCGCTGAGGTAGTCGCCGGTGCCGACCCGCAGCGCCCCGGCGGCCCACGCGGCGGTCGCGGCGCCCAGCTGGTGCGTGGCGGCGATCCAGCCGAAATACACCGGCACGTTGTCCTCGCCGAAGGTTTGCGCCGTCAGCCGCACCGTCGGCGGCACGGTCGCGATCCAGTCCAGGCCGTAGAACACCGCGAACACGGACAGGCCCCAGAACGAGTAGTCGAACGCGAACGGCAGGAGCAGCAGCGAGATGCCGCGCAGTCCGTAGTACCACGCGAGCAGCGCCCGGTTGTCCCAGCGGTCGGACAGCCAGCCGGACAGGGTGGTGCCGAAGAAGTCGAACACGCCCATCGCCGCCAGCAGGCCCGCGGCCGTCACCTCCGGGATGCCGTGGTCGACGCAGGCCGGGATCAGGTGGGTCGCGATCAGGCCGTTGGTGGACGCGCCGCAGATGAAGAAGCTGCCGGACAACAGCCAGAAATCGCGGTGCCGCACGGCATCGCGCAGCACGCGCAGCGCCCGCAGCGCCGGATTCTCGCCGCGGGGCGGAGCCGGCAGCACCTCGGTCCCGCCATACGGCGCCAGGCCCAGATCGGATGGCCGGTCGCGCACCAGCAGCGCCACGGGGACGATCATCGCGACCGCCACCGCGGCGACCGTCAGCGAAACGGAGCGCCAGCCGTATGTCGTGGCCAAATGCGCCAGGACCGGCAGGAAGATCAGTTGCCCGGTCGCGGTGCTCGCCGTCAGCACGCCCATCACCAGCCCGCGCCGCTGGCTGAACCAGCGCGAGGCGATGGTCGCCCCCAGCACCAGCGCGGTGACGCCGGTCCCGGTGCCGACGACCACGCCCCACAGCGCCACCAACTGCCACGATTGGCGCATCAGCGGCGTGAGCGCCACGCCGGTCGCGATGATGGCGAGCGACACGACGATGGTGCGGCGGACGCCGAACCGCTCCAGCACGGCCGCCGCGAACGGGCCGGCCAGTCCGTATAGGAAGATGTTGACTGCGACAGCGAACGAGATCGTGGCCCGCGACCAGCCGAACTCCTGCTCCAGCGGCACGATCAGCACGCCGGGCGTGGACCGCACGCCGGCGGCCAGCAGCAGCACGCCGAAGGTGACCGCGGCGACGATCCAGGCGTAGTGCAGGCGGGGGCGCACGGTCACGAACATCGTTCTCTCCTCGGCGCCGCAAGATAAGCGCATATGCGCCTATTCGGGAACCCCTGCCTACGCCCGCCAGGTGCGGCGACCGGCGATCTCCCGCAGCAGCTTGCGGCGCATCGCGTCGGCGAACGCGTCGTAGGTCGGGCAGGGCAGGGTGAACGCCCCGGGACCGCCGATCACCTCGTCGGTGTAGCTTTGCAACAGGTCCGGCTCCTCGTGCAGCACGCACAGGCCGTTGATGGTCACCCCGGCCGCCGCCAGCCGGTCGCGCGCCGGCTCCGGCCGCACGCCCTCGTTGGAGCGTCCGTCGCCGATCATGTCGATCACCCGGCGGGCCGCCGACACCTCGCCCAGCATCCGCTCGCATGCCAGCAGCGCCTCGCCGATCGCCGTGGAGCCAGCGCGGACGCTGCGTGGCACGTCCTGCACCGCCTGCGCGAACGCCTCCGCCGAGGCCGCATCGGCGATCCGCGTCCAGTCCGTCATGGCCTGCTGCGCTCCCGTGCCGGACCACAGCAGCAGGCGGCACAGCGACGCGCCCGCCGCCCCGCCGGTCAGGCCTGCCGCCACCTCCGGGTCGTGCAGGGCCGCGCCCATCGCTCCCGCCATGAGGTTGAACTCGTCAAAGGTGACGCTGGCCGAGCCGTCGAGCGCGAGGATGAGGGCAAGGTCGGCGTGGCCCACGGGGACTAGCGGTTCGCCCCCGGCGTCCACAGCACGTCGGCGGCGCCCCCTGCGTTCAGCCGCCGCCCAAGTACGAATAAATGGTCGGACAGGCGGTTGAGCGTGCGCAGCACCGCCGGGTTCACCGCCTCGGTATGCGACAGCGACACCACCAGTCGTTCCGCCCGGCGAACCACCGTGCGGGCGAGGTGGGCGTAAGCCGCTGCGGGCGTGCCGCCGGGCAGGATGAAGCTGGTCAGCGGCGTCAGCGCCTCGTTCATCGCCGCCACCTCCGCCTCCAACCGCAGCGCGGGCGCGTCGGTCAGGCGCAGGCGCTCGCCCATCTCGCCGGGCACGCACAAATCGGCGCCCATGTCGAACAGGTCGTTCTGGATGCGCGCGAGCATCGCATCGGCGTCCGCGTCGCCGCTCACGTGCAGGCGCAGCAGGCCGATAGCGGCGTTGGCCTCGTCCACGGTGCCATAGGCCTCGACCCGCAACGCGTCCTTCGGCACGCGGGTGCCGTCGCCCAGCGAGGTCTCGCCGGTGTCGCCGCCGCGGGTGACGACGCGATCGATCCGAACCATGGTGCTATTTCCCGATGAAGTTGAAGTTCTGCGCGAATATGGAGGCGATCGGCACGCCGTTCTTGATCGGCACGGTGAAACGCCATTTCCGCACCGCTTCGACCGCTTCGTGATCAAGCGACTCAATCCCGGAGCTCTCCACCAGATCGATACTCTCGACGGCGCCGGTCGGCGCGACGTGCACGATCAGGCCGACCTCGCCTTCCTGGTGGTGGCGGGCGGCGTCGATCGGGTACTCGGGCGGCTTGTTGCGATACCGCGCGTCCGGCGTGGTTTCCACGACGTTGTCCCCGGTCACGGTCAGCGACGTCTGGTCGTCGTCGGCGTTGCCGAGGTTCACCGTAGGTTGCGACGCCGCTGGAGCGGGGGCCGACGCCGGAACCGGGGTTGAAGGTGGAGCCGGCGCGGCGGCTGGCGCCGGTGCGGGGAGGGGGGACGGAGTCCGGCGTGGGCGAGTCTGGCGCAGGCGAGCTTGGCGCGGGCGAGTTTGGCGCCTGCATGGCCGGTTGCGGTGGGGCAGATGCCTGCGCTGGCTGCGCCTCCGGGGGCGCCCCTTTCTCGGTCGCTGGACGATGGACGTACTCGATCTCGATCGTAGGAGCGGCGTCGGGCGGCGACGGCAGCGGCGGCGTGAACCGTACCAGCAACGCCAACAATGGCAGCGCGTGCAAGGCGAAAGCGGCCGGAACGGTCCAGCGCATCAGGCTTGGCCGAGGCCCCGGCAGGTTGCGCCTCACAACACCAGCACGCCGTGGTGCTTGGCCTTTCCGTCCGGCTCGACATGGATGGTGATCGCCAGCTCGCCCATGTCGTGCCGCAGCGCCGTCTCGATGCGGTCGCAGATCGCGTGCGCCTCGTCCACCCGCATTTCGCCCGGCACGACCAGGTGGAACTCCAGGAAGGTCAGCCGTCCGGCGTGCCGGGTGCGCAGGTCGTGCGCCTCCAGCGCGCCCTCGGCGTGGGCACCGACGAGTTGGCGGATGCGGTCGATCACCTCCGGCTCCGGCGCCGCGTCCATCAATCCGCCGACCGATTTGCCGACCAGGTGCAGGCCCGACCACAGCACGTAGGCCGCCACCGCCACGGCCAGCACCGGGTCGAGTTGGGTGTTGCCGGTCCATACCGCCAAGGCGAGGCCGATCAGGATCGCGCCTGAGGACACGACGTCGGTCGTCAGATGCCGTCCGTCGGCGGACAGCGCGGGCGAGCGGGCACGGCGTCCCGCGCTGGTCAGCACCCACGCCCATGCCGCGTTCAGCAAGCCGGCGGCGAGGTTCAGTCCCATGCCGGTCCAGGGCGCCTCGATCGGGCGGGGGTTGCGCCATACGTCGTAGGCGTGGACCAGGATCGACACCGCCGCGACCACGATCAGCGCGCCCTCGATGGTGGCCGCAAAGAACTCCGCCTTGGCGTGGCCGTAGGGATGGTTGGCGTCCGCCGGCTTCTCGGCCAAGCGCAGCGCGACCAGCGCGATAACCGCGGCGGCGACGTTGACGGTGCTTTCGAGCGCGTCGGAGAACAGGGCCGCGGAGTCGGTCAGCCACCAGCCAGCCGCCTTCAGCGCCAACACCGCCAAGCCGAGGGCGATGCTGCCCCCTGCGATCCGCCGCGTGTGTCCCACTCCGTCCGCGCTCCGTGCCGAAGCCCGGTGCTAGCAAACCCGGCGCGCGGCGTCATCCTTGAGCGATCAGGCGGCTTGGCCTCGCCGGGCGGTCGACCCGTAGCGGCCGGACAGGAGCACGCCGGCGTTGGGCGCCATCGCCTTGAGGCCGAGCCGTTCCAGCATCTGGAACGCGGTGCACACCGACGCCGACACGACCGGCAGGCCGGTGCGGCGCTCCGCCTCCGCGATCGCGCCCAGCGACGGCATCTGCACGCAGGCGGACAGCACCAGCGCGTCCACGCCGGCGTATCTGAGGTTCGGCAAGCTGTCGAGCACCAGCATCGGATCACGCGCGCCCACCTCAAGGTTGTCCTCGATCTCGAGCGCCACCCGGTCCTGCACCTCGATGCCCTCGGCTTCGATGTAGTCGCACACCAACTGGGTAAGCGGCTTCATGTAGGGCGCGATCACCGCAACCCGCTTGGCGCCGAGCGTGTGCAGCCCGTCGACCAACGCGCCGGCGCTGGTGACGACGGGCGCCGGGCCGCCATTGGCGACCGTCGCCTGGTGCAGCCGCGCCTCGCTGTCGCGGTGGTAGCCCCGGCCCATGCTCATGATCGCGACCAGGCAGGCGTAGCCCAGCACGTCCACCCGCGCGTCAGACAGCTCCAGCGCGCAGCGGTCGGAGTCGCCGTCCATCGCCGCCAGTTCTTCCTTGGTGACCTTCTTCATCCGCATTCGGCTGGAGTGGAAGGTGAACCGCTCGGGCTCGATGGCCTCGCGTGCCCGTAGGATGGCCGGAATTTCCGTCTCCATCGTCGTGTTGGAGCTCGGGACGATCTGGCCGATGCGGACATATGATTTGCCGGGCATGATGTCCTCGGCGTTCCGGCGTGGCGGCGTCAGCCTCCGCCGACGGCCTTCACCACCTTGCCGGTTCCGTCGCAGGTCTCGCAAGCCGTGTCGCCAGAACGCCCGCTGCCGTTGCAGGTGGGGCAGATGTCCTCGCCGGTGCCGGGCGTGCCGGGTGGCGCGTCATCGCCGGGTGCGGTCTCGGGCACTTCGATGGGTTCACCACTCATGTCGTTGATCCTCCCTGGTCGTGGTTTCTAATAACGCGTCAGGCGCTTGAAAGATCGGCCATGCCTTTGCGAAGGCGAACCGCCTGGTTTCACCTTGCGGCATTCCAACGGGAGACGACGATGACATAGGGCGGGTGTTTGCGGTCCCGCGCGACATCAGCCCGGCGGCGCAGGCCTTGGTCGCAGCGCCGTGTCGCGTCCCGGCTTGGAACGCCAACCCGGCCTTTGCCAATCGGCTACGAAGTCTTCGAGTTCGACGACCGCATGCCGCCCGACCCGCCCTACCCGGCGGCCAGGGACGACGCGGTGGCGGTGTGGCAAGCCGCCCTGGCGATGCAGGATCCCAGCCGCATGGCAATCGTCGGCGCTTCCACCTCACGCAATCGTGAGCCGACCGTCTTGGCTATCGGGCGTTGCGCTGTTCACACACGGAGGACCTCACATGCGGATGCTACTCGCGGCCACCGGCTTCGGGCTGCTCGCCATCAGTCCACTCGCGGCCCAAACGCCTAACGTCCAGCAGTTATTGCAAGGGCTGACGACGGGCAATCAGGGGCAGGACCAGGGTCTGCGCGACGCGTTCGAGCGTGGCTATCAGAAAGGCCGGCAGGACGAGGCGCAGCAGCGACGCTCCGATCGCGGCGGCTCCGAACGCGGCAGCTATGACCGCAGCGGCAGTGATCGATCCGGCAACGACCGTTCCTACCGGCAAGCTCCCGACGATAATCGCAACTACGGCAACGGGGACCAAGGAAGCGGCACCTATCGCCGTTGACGAGGCTTAGTCCAGCGCGAGACTGATTTCGGTCACGAATTTACGGCGCATGGCGCGTTCGAAGTCGGCAAACCCGGCGGCCGGGATCAGGAACGCGTTCGGCCCGCCAATCACGTGGTCCCGGTACCAGGCCTCGAGCGTGTCGGCCTCGTCGCCTTCGAGGATGGGCAAGCCATTTACCGTGACGCTGGCGGCCGCCAACTCATCCCGGACCTCGTCCACAGTTTCGGGAGGGTTGCAGTTGTCATGGCCATCGCCGGAGACGTCCACGACCAGGCGGTCGGCTGGCACTGGCAACTGGGTCAGCAGCTTGTCGGCGATGCTGCGCAAGGCTGCCGACATGCAGGTGAATGCGCTATCCGTACGGCGCAATCCGCGTACGCGCGCGGCGAACCGCCGAACGTCGCCGCTGTTGGTCAGCAGGGTCCAGGGTATCGAAAGGCTGGGCCGGTTGGACCATTGCACCAGGGCCACCAGCATGGCCTGCTGCCGTCCGGCCAGGATAGTGCCCTGCACCTCCCGGCTTTCGAACGCAGCGGCGATCCCATCCATCTGCAGGCTGAACCGACCGGCGTCCACCGAGCCTGACACGTCGACCGCCAGCACGAGCGCCACGTCCACCCGCTCCGTTTGCGCCATCGCCGGGCTCGCGAGCAATGCGATCAGGACCGGCAGGACGCGCCACACGCTACCGCTCCGCAAATTCGAGGTTGCGCACGCTTTCCAGGCCAATCGCTTGATCCAGCCCGACCGCCCCGCGGAGGGATGCGCCATGAACGTCGGCCCGCGCCAAGTTGGCCCCGGCCAGGTTGGCCCCGTCCAGCTTGGCCCCCGCCAGGTCGGCCCGTTGCAGGTTGGCCCGCGCCAGATTGGCCCCGCGCAGGTCGGCAAAAGTGAGGCTGACGCCCTCGAGGTCGGCGCCTTCCAGGTTCGCAGCCATCAACTGGCACCCGCTGAGATCCGAGTGCGCCGCGGCGAGGAACTGCAATCGTCCCAGTTCGAGATGGGCGTTGGCCAGGTTGACGCCGGTCCAGTCGCTGTTGCCCAGCTTGGCCAGCAACCGCGCGCCGCTCAGGTTGGCGCCGTGAAAGCGTGGCGCTTCGATTGCCGGATTTTCCCCCAGCAGGGATGACGCCGCCGGCAGGAACATCGTTGCGCCAGACAGGTTCGCCTCCGAAAAGTCGGCCCGGATGATGATCGCGCGATCCAGGTTGGCCCCGGCCAAATTGGCCCCAACCAGCCGTGCGCCGGTCAGGTCGGCGCCAAACAGGTTGGCCCCGGCCAGGTTGGCGCCGGATAGGTCGAGGTCGGCCAGATCGAGCCGTGACAGGTCGCGGCCGGACAGGTCAGCCGGATGCTTGCCGTGCAGCACCACGATCACCTGTGGCACCGTCATCGTCGCCGCCGTTGCCGGCCAAGCAGCCATCAGGCACGCAAGCAGGGTTGCGGCGAAAGCGGAAGGTTTGTTGGCCGGCTGTCGCTTGGAACGCTTCATCGCCAAATGCTTCATTGGGCAAGCCTAGCTTGGCCGTTCTGTCAGCGCCACATCGATCTATCGGCAGAATAGGCAGGGACGGCGCTGCAAGCGTTGGCACGACAACGCAACGGCAAACCGCCTATTTTGAGCTAACCGACTAACCGCTTGCAGCAGTTCTGGTCCCGGCATTACGCGCGTGAATCTAAATTACCTTTGATCTAGTGGATAGATTTACGAAAACCCTCGAGGTGATCGGCTGCTTTCTAGTTTGTAGACAGAGATCGTCTACTCGGGACTTGTCATCGCTGCTCACTAGATCTGAAGCTAAAACAAGGCAATCTCAATATTTCTACGTCTTTTGGTTATAGAAAAATCTTTTGTTAGTAACCTACTTCGGTTTACTTCAAATTTTTCCTTCAAATCGGTTTTATTCATTGAGGATACCTGCCCAATTCAGGGCAGATGCTATATGTTCCGCGTTGCATCAATTCAATGTCGTGACTCGGGGTCAAGCTGACCGGCTCGGCGGCGGCGAAGCTCTGCACGAAGGAAACGCATGTCGGACTCACCTGTACCGGGCAAAGCTCTAGACGAGGTTCAACTGCTGCGCGCCGAGGTGGCGGGCCTGCGCAAGGCGCTTGCCGCCGCCGAACGCCCGCCTCTCCGCAATGGCGCCGGCTCGACCGCGGCCGAACCGCCAAACGACGGCCTCGGCCCATGGCGGCAGCACCTGCCGTCGAGTGACCCAGATGTGCTCCGGAGTGAAGCCCGGCTGCACGCCATCATCGAAAGCGCGGTCGACTACGCCATCATCACCGCGGATTTCCAGGATCGCATCACCGGCTGGAACAGCGGCGCCATCCGCCTGCTCGGCTGGGAGGCGGCCGACGTGCTCGGCCGCCCCTGCAAGCTGATCTTCACGCCCGAGGATTGCGCAGCCGGCGTGCCTGAAGCGGAGATGCTGATGACGCTGAACGAGGGCAGGGCCGTGGATGAGCGCTGGCATGTCCGCCGCGACGGCACGCGGTTCTGGGCGATGGGCGAGTTGCTGCCGCTGCACGACGGCGAGCTGTTGGGCTACCTTAAAATCCTGCGCGACTGCACTGAGCAGCGCCGGGCCGAGGAAGCGTTGCGCGAAAGCGAGCAGCGCTACCGCCTGATCGTCGAAAGCGCGCGCGACTACGCCATTTTCACCACCGACCTGCAGGGCCGGATCACCAGCTGGAACCGCGGCGCCCGTGAGGTGCTGGGCTGGGACGAGGCGGAAGCGTTGGGACGGCCCCATTCGATCCTTTACACGCCTGAGGACCACCTCGCCGGGGTTCCGGATGCCGAGATGGCCGAAGGGCACGCCCAACACGACCGCTGGCACCTGCGCGCCGACGGCTCGCGCATTTGGGGCACCGAGGTGATGACGCCGCTGCAGGACGGCGACGGCAGGACCCATGGCTATTTGAAGATCCTGCGCGACCGCACCGAGCAGAAGCGTGAGGAGGAGCAGCGGCAACTGCTCCTGGCGGAGTTGAACCACCGGGCCAAGAACATCCTGGCGATCGTCCAGTACCTGGTGTCGCAGACTGCGACCAGCGCGGCCACGCCGGGCGACTTGCGTGATGCGTTGCAGGGACGGCTGGATGCGCTGGCGTCCGCGCACGACCTG
>JAABUX010003930.1_pt1 | contig 19265 bp, 18 predicted proteins | sample 5561851 | NCBI WGS metagenome assembly JAABUX01 (sample SAMN10711883, study PRJNA513361) | rock metagenome | isolation source: Antarctica rocks | place: Antarctica: Victoria Land, Richard Nunatak red sandstone | collected 2016-01-03 | reverse complement strand
CCTGCGCCGCTTGACGCCGGACAGCCCCCTGATCGCTGAACTCAAGGCGCTCACGCGCGATCAGGACACCCTGATCCAGAGCCAGACGCGGCTGGTCAACCAGCTCACGGCCTGCCTCAAAGCATACGACCCGGTAGCGCTGGAGTTGTTCGGCAAGCTGCAGCAGCCGACGACACTGGCCTTCCTGCGGGCCTTCCCCACCCCTGAGCAAGCGCAGGCCGCTACGGCGAAACAGATCGCCCGCACGCTACGGGCGGCCGGCTACGCCCCGGCGGACACAAAAGCCGCGGAGATCCGGCAGACGCTGCGGGAACCCCAGTTGCACGCTGCCACGCCACTCGTGCGGGCCAAGGCGCGCCTGATGCGCGCGCTCGTGGCGCAACGACGTCCCGTGATCGACGACATCGCGGCCTACGATAGCGAGATCGACCGCCTGTTTCGGCAGCATCCCGATAGCACAGCGTTCATGAGTCTTCCGCGCGCTGGCGAACGGCTGGCACCGCGCCTGCTGGCGGAGTGGGGCGACGACCGGGGACGGTACGCCGATGCCGGTAGCGTCCAGGCGCTCGCTGGGACCGCGCCGGTGGCCGTCCAGAGCGGCAACTATGCGCGGGTCCGCAAGCGCTCCGCGTGCACCAAGCCGTTGCGCAATGTCCTGTATCAATTCGCATGGCAAAGCACGCTCGCAGAGGAGTGGGCGGCGGAGTACTATCAGCACAAGCGCCAGGCGGGTAAGAGCCATCCCCTGGCGGTGCGTGCCCTGGCCAACCAGTGGGTCCGTATCATCTACGCCCTCTGGACCACGCGCACCGCCTACGACCGGGAGGTGTTCCACGCGGCCCAGCAGGCCCACGCGCCCCATGCAGCATGAAGGAGACAGCGTATCCCTACCCTCTTCCGCGTATTGCCTCACGGAAGAATGTAACCCGCGCAGGGTTGTTGCCTCACGAGATATCTTACCGCTGCGGCCGCGTAACGGCCGTATCAGGTCGGCGAGGACGACCCTGTGTCAGGACACAGACGCCGTCGAGCCCCAGCGCCTGACACAGGGCCGCCGCAGCCGAAACGGGGTTCAAGGGGCGCGCCCCTTGGTCCGGCGCAGCCGGACCGGGGGCATGGGCCGACCGCCTGTGCCGATAACTGGCCCGCTTTCCCCCCCCGCGCCCCTGGCGGCTCCACACAGGCCCCGAAGGGGAGAAAAGGGGCGCTTGACAGCCGTCACGCAGGTTTTCTATAACACCCTGCGTGACGATCTAAAAGGGGGCAATATGGCGGTTAAAGCGAAGCGGATTACGTGTGCGCGCTGTGGGGAGCGCGAGACAGTGATGAGAGAGGAACGGGGGCCGGCGTCGATCTACTGCGACCTCTGCCGCGATGAGGTGAAGCGCGAACAGGCCGCGCGGCGCGCCCAGGCCTACCGCCAGCGCAAGGCGAGCTACGGGGGGGTGCGCTGACCGCTCCCCATCTCGGTGCTAGCCCGCCCCGGTGCGGTGCCGGGCGCGCCGCGCTTGCATGCGGGCGCGGGCCTGCGCGCGTCGCCGCGCGTCGCCGCACTGGGCGCAGTAGGCCGATGTGCGTTCCCGCTCGAGCGGGAAGACACTAAAGGGGTCGCCGCAGCCCTGACACCGTTGACGTCGTTCTTTCCTTATGATGCCGTCTGCGCTCCGCTCGGCGGCGGGTCGCTCCGGCTGCACCGCGAGCCAGGCGTCGATGGTGTCTGCCTGGTTCCGTTGGGTCGTGCTGAGGTGCCTGAAGGCTGTTCGTTTCGCGCACTCGTGAGCATCAATTTCCTGCCCTTTTCGAGGCCCAAGGCTGTCACATCGACCGAAAACGCCAGGATATACGCACCTCACCTGAAGATCTTTCGGCCATAACATGTCAACTCAGCACGACCCAACGAAACCGCTATATGTTGTGGTAAGGCGGATGTTGACACAGTATCTTGTACTATAGCCGGCGCATGCGGAGACCTATCCCGATCTCTACCATCCTCCGATGCATCGCGATCTCCAGAGCCTCCCCAGATGGGTGAATCGCGCTCAAACCAAGGGCTTTACGGTCATTGTGGCTTCACCGAGAATGGCGCAGAACCAGGTTGCTTTCCACTACCCTGATCGTGACACACCCCTATGACATGAGCGCGGGGTAGCGCGCCTTGAGCGCGAGGATACGGGCGACCGAGGCATCGAGCCTGCTCTCAGGGACGCGCCCATTCGCGACGGCCGCGACGACGCGCTCGACCACTTCGTCGATCAAGGACGATGAAATGTCGTGCTCGCCCGCGATCAGGAGAATATCGGCCCCCGCGCTAAAGGCGCGCTCGGCCGACTCTGCCTCGTGCCCGCGCGGCAGCGCCCCCATGATCAGGCTGTCCGTCATGACGACGCCCGTGAAGCCGAGCCGTTGCCGTAGCAGCCCCTCGATCATCACTGGCGAGAGCGAGGCCGGCCGTACCACCGGGTCGATGGCGGGCAGGGCGACGTGGGCCACCAGCACCGTCGAGACACCCGCGCCAAGGGCCGCACGGAAGGGGATCAGGTCGTCGCGCTCCAACTCGTCCAGCGTCAGCGTCACGGTGGGCAGCGCCTGGTGTGAGTCGACCGAGGTGTGCCCCAGGCCGATGAAGTGTTTGGCCGCAGCGGCAAGGCCAGACCGCTGGTAGCCCTGGATGGCCGCAGTGCTTAGGGCCGCCACCAGGTGCGGGTCGGCGCCATAGGAGCGTTTGCCGATGGGGCTTTTGGAGTTGCTCAGGACGTCGACGACCGGGGCTATATTCATGGTCAGGCCGAGCGCGCGCAGGCCGTGCGCCGTCGTCGCCGCGTCGTCGTACACTCGCGGGGTCGATGTCGATCCCAGCGCCCCATAGGTAGCCTCGGACGGGAAGACCGTCACGCCGTGGCGGATGCGCACGATCGCCCCCCCTTCCTGGTCGGTGGAGACCAGCAGGGGGAAGGGCGCGGCCCGCTGCAGGCCGGCGATCAGGGCGCCCACTTGGGCGGCGGACACGGCGTTGCGCGCGTACAGGATCACGCCGCCGAAGGCATGGCGCTCGAGCAGGGACAGGAACGCCGGCTCCGGGGAGGTGCCGGCGAAGCTCACCATGAAGAGCTGCCCCACCTTCTCGCGCAGCGTCCGCGGCAGGCGGACGCTGCGGACGGGCCGTACAGTCGCTTCCGCACGGCCTGAACGTGGTGTCGCCCACGCGGCCAGGGAGGATAGGCCAGTGCCGGCCAGCGCCGTCGCGCCGATAGCGGAGCGCCGGAGGAAGATGCGTCGGGAGAGCGAGGGGTTGGGTCGCATTGACGCCATCCTTTTTTGAGATTTAGCGTGCGCTTCCACTTTACTACACTATCCGTATACTACACTATCCGCATCACATCGCACAGCGCCTCCACATCGCGTCGGGTGCGCTACGAAATAGCGGGGTGTCGTTGGGACGTGCTGAGGTGAGGAGGATGGTACTGTACTGGTCCAGGGACGCGCTTGTGTACGGCCTTGGAGAGACAGCAATGCTGCAGCAAGAACGAGAGTCAGTTCGTCCCAAGCGCGGACGAGATGCGGTGCTTGGGGGGATGCAGGGGCCGCCAATGGGAACGGCAATGTCGTAAAACCCGTCGCGCAGGTTCCGCATGAACCTGTGACCCTATCAAGCTGAATCATCCACGATCGCGGGAGAGGAGCCGCTGGCAGCCGTGCAAAAGGCAGCAGGCCAACAGTTGTCGCCCTGCATCACCCAGCCTCATGCCCGCCTCCGTCGAAAGGTGGACGGGGGCAGGGGCCCAACGTTGGATGGGGCCAGGGGTCCAACGGCCGATGCCGCGCGGAGGGCGTATACCGTACACTAGTCGTAGGGTGCTTTAATAACCTTTGGTGCTAGTTGGAGAGCCTCTACAATGTCTTTGATGCGATGTAAATAGCCGTAATGACTCTTTATTGCGTCAAATGGTGCGTATACGGCCGAGTCACGGTCGTCGGAGCCCATTCGATAGCGTGCCCTGCCCTCTCGTTAGGAAGATGTGCATCAAATATTAGATAAAAGCAACAAGGACGCGAACAAAATGGCGGTTTCAACTAGCACCAGAGGTTAATACTCCGGTGGTCGAGCGCATACACATGTGACGTCCGCGTGCGTCCAGTATAATACGTCGAGCAGTCCCGTTGATTGGGGCCACATGGCTGGATTGCCACGACGCCCGCCGACACGCAAGGCTTCGATTTGCTGCGCCTGGATCGGGCCGTGGACGTGCTGAACCGGGTCTTGGCGAGGGCGTGTTCTCAGGAGTTGTCGGCCTGGTGGCTCGCGCGCACGGGGCTGACGGAGCAGCGGCAGCATCCCCGGCCAATGATCCGCGATACGATCTTCGATAGCTCAGGACTGCTCAACCCCGTCGCAAAAGAAGATAAGACAAGAAAGGATTGCCTGTGTCCGAGCCAACTCTGTGCCTGATCCCTGTGCCCCTCGCGTACGACGAAGGTGCGAGCCGCTTTCCCTTACGAGAGAGTCTGAGCATTGTCATCGCGCACGCGGCCGAGCGCGGTGAGTGGATCGCGGCGCGCTCCATCCAGGCCACTCTGCAGGCTCAGGGTATTGCCGGACCGATCCAGCCCCAGCGCCTCTGCCGCCGGACGGACAACACGATCGTGCTGGGTGTGCGCGCGCGTGACGACGCTGTTTTCCCCACGGTGCCGGCGACGATAAACGCGCCTGATCAGCCCTACATCGACGGCGGGACGGATAACAACGAAGGGTACACGCTTACCATTGAGGAGGATAGCATCGCGCTGTGGGGTGATTCGCCCGTGGGACTGGCGCGCGGTGCACAGACGCTGTGCCAGGTACTCGCGCAGGCTCACGATGGCGTGCCTACCCTGCGTATCGCCGATGCGCCGGCCTTCCGCTGGCGCGGCGTCATGCTCGACGTCTCACGCGGTAAGGTGCCCACCCTGGAGACGCTCCGCCGCGTCGTCGATGTTATCTCTGCGTTCAAGTTGAACATGCTGCAACTCTACGTCGAGCACACCTTCGCCTTCCGCAGCCACCCCACTATCGGTCGGGAGTGGGGTGCGTTGACGCCTGAGGAGATTGTTGACCTCGACGCCTACTGCCGCGATCGCTACGTCCAGTTGGCGCCGTGTCTCCAGTCGTTTGGCCATCTGCGCCGCATCCTGGAACTGCCGGACTATGCTCACCTGGCTGAGTCGGAGGCGCGCTGGAGCCTCGCCCCCGTACGCGAGGAAAGCTACGGCCTCCTCGACGACCTCTACGGCGACCACCTCGCCTGCTTCAGCTCGCTCTACCTCAACGTATGCAGCGACGAGACTTACGACCTCGGCACGGGCCAGAGCCAAGCGGTGGCCGCGCGCGAGGGGCCGGGTCGCCTGTTCCTGGGGCACATGCAACGCCTGCACGCATTGGCTGCGGCCCATGGGCGGACCATGATGATCTGGGACGATATGTTCCTGCACTACCCGGAGCTGCTGGCCGAGGCGCCGCGCGACGCCATTCTCTTGAACTGGTGGTACGAAGCCATGGAGCACTATCCACAAGTAGACACGGTGCATGCCACCGGAATGAGGCAGATCGTCTGCCCCGGCACGTCGAGCTGGGGCACCCTGTTCCCACGCCTGGATAACGCGCGCGCCAACATCCGCGCTATGGCTGCCGACGGGCGGCGGGTTGGCGCGCTGGGCGTCCTGACCACCGACTGGGGCGACAACGGCCATCCCAACCTGCTCGGCAACAGTTGGTACGGCTACGCGTACGGCGCTGCCGAGTCGTGGTCGCCGGGACGCACTGATGACGCCACCTTTGAGCGCGGTTTCTCGCGTTTATTCTTCGGGGCGCACGAGAGCGCCAACGCGCTGGAGGCGTTGCGCGCGTTGAGCGCGGCGTGCCTACTACCCGGCCTACAACAAATGAACGGGTCGCGCACCCTCGCCATGTTCTTCGGTCACCCGTTGGTCCCGCCGCCCTTGGATCTCACGCCCGAGCAGTTGGCGTTCAGGGGCGCGATGTTGCGCGTCCACGGCATACAGGCGCCCCACCAGTCCATTGAGGAACTGGAGGAAGAGTACAAGCGCCCTGTGCCGTCCGAGACGCTGGCGCGCATGCGCGCGTTGGCGGCGAGCGCGCTCGATCACATGTCGCGGCTACACGGGATCGATGCCGAGGCGGCCCTGACCCTGGATGAGATGCGGCTGGCGGCGCGCCAGATCGGGCACGCGGCGGTCATGGCGCAGCTGGGGCGCCGGATCACCGACGTGCCGCAGGAGGGGGATCGCGCCACGCTAGCGGCCGAACTCTCCCTGGTCAAGCGCGACGCGCACGACATGCGCCGGGAGTACGAGCGGCTCTGGCTGACGCGCAATAAGCCGCAGGGCCTATGGCTCACGCTCGACCAGTTCGACGCCACTGCCGCCGTGCTCGACGAGTGGGGCGCTCAGGTGCTGCCGCGCTACGGTTGGGGACAATAACCCCCCCTGTGTCAGCCCTTCTCCGCCCACTTGTCTGTACCACCTGGCGGGGTGCGCCTCATTATTGTGGAATGTAGCTTGGCGGCTGCGGGCGCATAGCAGCGCACGGGCAGTGCGCTGCCAGCGGGCGTCGCGTCCCCCGCTGACCCACATCGATCGCAGTCGGTAGCACGCTGCCGTATGACCGAGGTCGCAGGCGTTGTCTACCCAACCCCACTATTTTGAGGCGCACCCGACCTGGCCACTATCACGTGACAGCACCGGCTAACGTGCGCTACCATGTCTAGACAGATAGTAGGCGGGGACAGGCTAGATGATTGATGTGCTCAATCGCCGAGACACCACAGTGCCCAAGTACGCTCAGATCGAGAACATTATCCGCCGCAAGATCGAGCACGCTGAATGGACGCCTGGGATGACAGATGATGACGCCCTCCGAACGCGAGATCTGCGATACCTACGGTATCGCCCGCATGACCGTGCGGCAGGCCATTAGCAATCTGGTCACCGAAGGCTTGCTCGTACGCGTGCATGGCAAAGGTACCTTTGTCACTCGGCCCCACTTGCGCCAGCCCCTCAGCCGCCTGACCGACTTCAACGAAGCCATGCGCGACCGCGGCCTCGTCGCGACGGCCCGCTTGCTGGCCAAGGAATACCAGGAGGCGACGGCGGAAATCGCTGGGGCGCTGGCCGTGCCAGCAGGGACACCGGTTCTGTACGTGCAGCGCCTGCGGCTGCCCAACGGACACCCGATGGCGATTGAAACAGGCACGCTACGCGGTGACATCGGGGCACAGGTGGGGCAAGAGGATTTAGAACAGCAATCGCTCTACCTGCTGTTAGAGGAGCGATGTGGTGTTGCGCTTTGTTTAGCGCGGGGTAAGAACTGGAGGCGGGGCTGGCCAGCGAGGCCGATGCCCGGTTGCTGGAGATTGCGCAGGGCGCCCCAGTGCTGTACATCCAGCGGACACGTTTTGCGTCCTGGCAAGGGCACGAGGCGCCCATTGAATGCGTCCACTCGGTCTATCGTGGTGACCGTTATCGCTTTTTCGTGCAACTTGCCCGCTGATAGACGTTGATGTGGTAGGGCTCCTGCCCCATGACGCGGTTGTCACGCCGGGCCGGCATCCAGCGCTTGGCAACAGTAACAGTGCTACCAGGTTTCGGTCACCTTCTTTAAGCCGCGTGGCTGGTCGGGGTCACCGCCACGCTCACGAGCCAGACTCCAGGCCAATTGCTGTAGTGGTAAAATCGTCAGGATAGGCGTCAAGGCTTCGGCGCCCAGGCCGACCAGTGGTAGCCCGACGCGTGCCCGCGCCGCTATAGCTGGGTCGCCGACGACGAGGATATCGGCACCCAATTCCTGCAATTTCTCTACCACGGATGCCAATGCCGCCCCGCCCGGCGCCTCCGGCACGATAGCAATGACAGGAAAGCCGCGGTCGATCATGGCCATCGGGCCGTGCAGCAGGTCCGCGCCCGAGAAGGCGTGAGCAACCAAATAGCTCGTTTCCATCAACTTCAGCGCCGCCTCGCGCGCCGTCGCGTAGTTGTACCCGCGCGACGTGGTGACAAGCTGCTCCGCGAAGCGATAGCGCACCGCCAACTGCGCCATCTCCCTGCGTGCGATTATCTCCTCGGCCTGGCGAGGCAGCGCGTCGGCCTCGGTGTCCTGACGCCCACCAATGCTCTTCACGAGCAGAAAGAGCGTGAGTAGCTCGGCTGTGAACGTCTTGGTAGCCGCGACGGCCCGTTCCGGTCCTGCCCGGACGTCGAGGTGAAACGCGGCGGCGCGAGCCAGCGACGAGTCGGGCGCATTGGTCACGGCCACGGTCAGGGCGCCGCCGGCCCGCGCCCGCGACAGCGGCTCGAGCAGGTCCGGTGATCCGCCCGATTGGCTGACGGCGATGAAGAGCACGTCCTGTAACCGGGGGTGCGCATCATAGACGGTCATGGTGGACGGCGAGACAAGCCCCGCCCCCAGACCTAACTGCGTTTCGACGAGGTACTTGGCATAGAGCGCCGCGTGGTCGGATGTGCCCCGCGCGACGAAAAGTACAAAGCGCGGATTATAAGCGCGAATCGCGCTTCCCACGCGCGCGATCTCGGCGCGTCCCTCATCCAGAATACGCGCCAGAACCTGCGGCTGCTCGGCTATCTCGGCCGCCATCAGCGCACCGTCCATGGCTCTTCCTCCCCGTACACACGCTCGCCGCCAATAATGGCGCCTGTGACACACAGCTTGTCGTCCAGGAGCACGAGGTCGGCGTCAGCTCCGACGACAATACGTCCTGCCCTCTCTAGACCAAGCAGGCGTGCTGGAATTTCGGAAGCCATGCGTAGAGCGTCAGCCGGCGTCACCCCAGCCCAGCTAACGACATTGCGCACGGCCTGGTCAAGCGTCAGAACCGAGCCCGATAGTGTCCCGTCATCGCGCCGCGCCACATCGCCGTCGACATGCACGGGCACGCCGCCCAGACTGTACGTGCCCGGCGGCATACCCGCTGCCGCGATCATGTCGGTAACGAGCGCCACGCTGTCCGAGCCCTTGAGACGTACTGCGAGACGGACACTGGCCGGGTGGCTGTGCACGCCGTCAGGGATAAGGCCAACGGTGACACGGTCGTCAAGCAGCGCCGCGCCGATCACCCCCGGCGCGCGGTGGCCGAATGGAGACATGGCATTGTAGAGGTGGGTCGCCATACGTGCGCCCATATCCACCCCGCGCATAAAACCCTCATAGTCGGCGTCGGTGTGCCCGAGGCTGACCAGCACGCCTCGCTCCCGCAACTGGCGGATATGCGCGAGCACACCGGGACGCTCCGGTGCGACGGTGACCAGCCGCACGGCCTCGTTTTGGAGGAACAGGTCAAACAGCGTGAGGTCGGCATCCTCTATCAGATCCTGTCGGTGTGCCCCTTTACGGGCCGGGGACAGAAAGGGGCCCTCCAGATGCAACCCGAGGAGGCGCGCCCCAACCGCCCCACGGGCTGCGTCGTAAGCGGCGAACACGCGTGGATAGAAAGCGGGCGGTGAGGTGATGACCGTGGGCAAAAAAGCGGTGACTCCGGTACGAGGAAGGCAAGCAGCCAGGTGACACAGTGCATCGGCATCCTCGCCCACCTCCGCACCGAAGCCACCATTCACCTGTAAATCGATGAAACCAGGCGCCACGATCGCCGCATCGAGCACCGGCTGCGGTACGCGCGCGTCCACCTCTCTTCCTTGCTGACCGCGCAGAATCATGTCGATACGCCCGTCTCGCACGACGAGCGTGCCCGCGACGAGCTCCCGACCAAGAAGAATGCGGCCGCACACCGAAAACGAATCCATACCTCCACTCCTCGTTCCCACTAGTCCCACCATGCATCGTCCGACGTTGCCTATGCCGCGCTCGATGCGCTCCCTAACGGGTCGGCGTGAGCAACGCTCGATCGACTCACAGATGTGGTCTAGACAACACTTATCCAGTTGCTACGATTGTACTATATCGATTGTGACACGGACTGTAGAGGATATCATGGGACAAACGCTGGGCATTTCGAGCCAATTGTGCCTGGCGTCACACCCGACGATGCACCTATTTCGCTTGTTGGGCTGTGAGCGAGGCCGAGATAGTGTGCATCGCGCAGCTCGGCACGTACTGGTGGAGCGCGCGACCCGTACCTGGTGAGGCGACTCTGAGGGCAGATCTCGATTCGATACCCCCTACCCCCGAAAACGCATCTCTGAACGGGACGTACCACGACGGTCACGCATGGCTCACCGTCGAGTCCGAAGATCACGCTCTCGCGGCCGGGATCGCCGCCGTGAGCGTCGAGCTGGGAGATGACGCGCCGCGCTCGGGTCTCGGCCGCTCCCACGCGGCGCAGCACCCCTGGGGCCTGCGTCAGCACCGCCTCCTCAATCGCATGCTGGCTCGTGAATCGCATGCTGGCTCGTGCATTTGGGGTGCTGGCGCGCGAAGAGGCGGCGCGCCAGCGGGAAGAACTGCTTGCCTGTGAGCATCAGGCCGGCCCAGATGTCGACATAGCCAGACGTCGTGGTTACGCGGGCATCCGTGCCCGTCAGATGAGCTCCGCCGCATTGGTGTGCCGGGGACGCCACGCGCTTCGTGCTGTTCTTGGTGCTCTTGGTGGGCGCGTGGCCTTGGACCGCCGCATCCGCCCAATATATTCCATCTGTCGCCCGCACGTGCCCTGCCCACGGCTGCGTTTCTCGTCCTCGGTTGGGTCGAGCACCTGGAGCGCCTTGCCCGTGTACCGTACCACACGGTCCGGGTCAATCTGGCGAACCGCTTCTTCCGGCACACGCCTACTCAAGGAGCCGATGAGGACACGCGCGTCCTTTAAGAAGTAGGCGAGCCCTTGCGCCGCCGCCTTGACGCTCCTGGCCCGGCGCTGCGGGGCCACCATCTGTCCCAGCGCTAGCCACCTACGTTTTGTGCAAACGGGCAAAAGGCAGGGCTCATTGGACGGGTTGCGGGGGTGGAACAAGGGCGGCGATGAGCAGCGCGGCCCAGCGGGACGAGCGGGCACAGGGACGCAGGATGCGCACATGCCAGCGCTCATCATCCCAGTCCCACTGCACCTGGGCGCGGACCTGTGCGGCGTACGACACCAGTTGGCGCGTCGTGACGGTGGCCCAGTCAGGGCCGGACTCGCCCTCAGCCTCGCCTCCGTATCCCTGCATAGGGGCGGGCGCGAGATCGGGGCGGGTCAGGCGAGCGTGTTTGGTCCAGACCAGCAGGTTGTGTGTGAGCGCGACGAAGCGCAGGAAGGCATAGATGGCGTGGAATGTCCGCGAGCGCATGTTCTGGATATTGTAGACGTGGCGCGAGGCACAGAAGAAGGCCTCGATGATCGCGCGGTCGTTGTAGAGCGCGAAGAGCTGGCCGAGGGTCCAGGTGGCGGGCAGATTGGTGTAGAGCAGGGCATAGTCCACGGCGCCATCGGCCTGGTGCAACTCGTAGACCAGGCGGCGCAGGCCGCTCGCGTCGGGCGAGGCCTCGGCCCCATGCACGTCGTCGGCGAGGGGCAGCCAATGCTGCAGCGGGATGCGCTGGGCCAGGCGCGCGGCCAGCTCCGGTTGCGCCCCTTTGAGCAGGACGTAGCCCGGCAGGTCCGCCAGCAGCACGCGGTTGGCGGCGCTGTCGTAGCCCGCGTCGAGCCGCCGGAGCAGCGCGACGGCGGTCTCCTGGGGGCCGAAGAGGCGGTCGGTGGCGCGCAGCAGCTCGTGCAGGCGGCCCTTGCAGTGGACGTTGCCGGGGTCCAGGTAGAGGGCGACGGCCTCCTCGTAGGCGCCACTGTAGGCCAGCGAGAGCTGATAGCCTTTGTCGCCCCGCTTGCGCGGGAAATACCCCTTGCGCTGGAACTCGTCGGTCTGACCGGTGGCGACGAGGCCGCATTGGTCGATGTCCACCACCAGCAGGCCGCCCGTCCGCCGCGCCCGCGACTCCTGGCGCAGCGCCTGCTCATGCACCGCGCCGCGTTCGTCCACGTTCGCCGCCGTGAAGCGCGTCAGGTAACGGTTGATCTGCGACTGGTCCGGCCAGCGCTCCTTCCCCAGGTAGTTGGCCGCGGCCTCCTCCTCCCCCAACGTGTCGTTGATGGCCTCGGTGTGCGCGCAGCCCAGCACCAGCGAGGCGATGATCGTCTGCGCTTTGTCGAGCGGGCTGTGACGCACCGTCTTCATCGCCACCCGCAGCAGCCGATCGAGCAGCCCGTACACCCCCAACACGCCAATCTCCATCCCCTGCTCCAGCACCAGCATCAGGAACGGCGACACCGTCACCTCTTGCTCTCCGCCGTCCTCAAACGCTACTATGCTCATCGAATGACCTCCTGCGGCTCTGTTTTGTTCTTGCACACAAAGCCTACCGCACGGGGGTCATTCACCCGTTTGTACGAAATCTAGGTAGCAACCGGGTTGATCGCATGACTACCACCCCCCAGATCATCTGTCGCCAGGTACGCCGATGGCGCCGATCCACGCGCAGGCCATCTTCCTGCTGGTCTACCTTGTGCTCTAGGCGCTGCAGGAGCGTCGCCACCCGTGCCCCCGCAAAGTCACTGATCTCCGCATTGCTTTCACCTCCTACCGAAAGCCTTGCAAGATCGGTGACTCTCCGTTTCATCCTGTTCTCACCTTCTCAACGTTTTCTGGAATCTGGAGTCTGGAGGCCATCGTGTTGACAAGCTGTGTTCTGGCTGCTATGTTTGTTAAGAGGACAAACAAAGGTGCCTGAGGGAAGAACGCTGGAGAACGCTGTGACTGCAGTCTCGCAAATGCGGCGAGTCAAAGCATTGAACCGCTTTACCATTGTGCGGGCCATCCAGGATCACGGACCCATCTCCCGCACCGCGCTAGCGCACCGCACCAAGCTCAGTAAGTCCACCGTCTCCACGATTACCGCAGAACTGCTCGCCCAGCAGGTCATTGGCCTGCACAGCGTCGGCGAATCCTCGGGGGGGCGCCCGGTTATCAACCTGGCTTTCGATACCTCAGCCGGCTACGTGATCGGGCTTGACCTGGCGAACGACCCGGCAACCATTCTCCTCACCGATCTCCAGGGCCAGGTGCAGGAGGAGATAACGTGCGCGATTGCTGGTATAGAGCCCGATACGCTGCTGGCCACCGTGTTGCCATCGCTTCGCACCCTGCTCGCCGGTCCCCGGCTCCCTGTCCTCGGCGTGGGTGTCGCCTGCCCGGGCAAGATCGATACGGCTGGTGGTGAAGTGGTCAAGGCCGCCAACCTCCATATGCTGCACTATCCGCTGCGGCAAAAGTTCCACGACGCGCTTGGCTGCCCCATCTACCTGGGCAATGACACGGACTGCGCGGCGCTTAGCGAGAAGCATTACGGCAAGGGGTCCGAAAGCGACGACATTCTGTATGTGGCCGTGGGCACCGGTATCGGCGCCGGCATCATCACCAGCGGCGCGCTGTTCACCGGCTCCAATGGCTTTGCCGGCGAGATCGGGCACATGGTCGTGACCGATCGCATGGCGCTCTGTGGGTGCGGCAATCAGGGTTGTCTGGAAGCGGTTGCTGCCGGACCGGCCATCGCCCAGGAAGCCTGGGAGCGCCTGCTCAGTGGTGAGGCAAGTGTGCTCCAGGCGCTGGTCGGCAAGGGGCGGGACACCTGTACCGCGCAGGCCGTCCTCGCCGCGGCGGCGCACGGTGACGCCCTGGCATGCGACGTCGTGATCACCGCCGCGCGCCTGATAAGCCGGGCGCTGGCTGCGCTGGTCAATGCCTTCGACATCGACACGGTGATCCTCAGCGGCCCGCTGGCTGTCCCGGATGAACTGCTGTTCCGGACGGCTGAAGAGACAACGCGGTCGCTCGTCGGGGTTGTACACCGGCCGCGGCTGCGGTTCTTCGCGGGACAGCTTGGGACACGCGCCAATGCCATTGGCGCCGCGGTGATGGTGCTTCAGGATATCTTCACCCCCCATGGCCTTGACCAGATCCTGCTGCCTGAGTTAGCCGACGTTTCGGCGGTTTAGCATTGCTCTTGAAGACGCATTGCGCCACGGAGGCACCCAAGACAGGGAGAGAGAACGAGCGTGAATGATCTCAGTGCTGCGGCGATGGATAATGCAGGTTGGATAGAGCCGAGTGCCCGTTCTCTGTCGATGACCGGGCAGGCGATGGGTAGTGTGCCTGAGGTCGAGCCGGGAGAGAGGATGGCCCGAGCGCAGCGTATGGAGAGCCCGGAAGAGTTTGGCCTCGTCATTGGCGTCGACCTCGGGGGGACGAGTATCGATGCCGCGCTGGTGGACGTGTCTGCTCGCGTCTGCCATGTCGTCCATCTGCCGACCCCACGGGAGCCGGAGCGCGTTGTGCCGGCGGTGTTGGCCGTGATAGGCGACCTCCTGGCGCGGCCCGAGGCCCTGGCCATGCCCGTCAAGGGCATCGGCATCGCCAGCGCGGGTTTGGTGGACGAGGCCGGGATGGTGATCAGCGCCGCGAATCTTCGCTGGCGCCGGATCCCCTTACGCGAACGTGTGTTGGCGACCTTTGGCCTGGCGACGGTGCTTGAAAACGATACGAATGCCGCGGCAGTGGCTGAGCAGCTGTACGGGGCTGGGGCCGGAGCGCAGCATCTGATCTACATCGGTCTCGGCACCGGGGTTGGCGCCGGGTTCATCCTCGGCGGCGCCCTGTATAGGGGCAATGGCAGCGCTGGTGAGATTGGCCACATGCAGATGCTGAGGGATGGGCCGGTGTGCGCGTGTGGCCGGCGTGGCTGCCTCGAGGCCCTGGTCGGTGGGCGGGCTATCGGCGAGCGCGCCGAGCGCCTTGCCCAGCAGTATCCCGATTCGGGCCTGGCCGGTCTTTACCGGCAGATGGGGCGCTTGAGTGCGCGTGACGTCGTGTCCGTGGCAGGGCAGGATGCAGTGGCCGCCGGGCTCATCGAAGAGGTTGCTATCTACGTCGGCGTGGCCGTCGGCAACCTTGTCCAGGTGTTCGACCCGGACCTGATTATCTTGGGTGGTGGTGTGGCAGGGTCGGGGAGAGTATTTCTGGATCGTGTCGAGCAGGAGGCTCGACTGATTGCCTCCGCCACCTCTGGCCGGCCCTTACGGCTGGCACTCTCATCGCTTGGAGCGGACGCCGGCGTAGTTGGCGCGGCGGCGCTGATCATACAGCATCTCTCTGTCGTTTCTGGGTCACCTGCGACGAAAAATGCCTCCGGTTGAAACCGGATGGTAAACCCCGACTGCGGTCGGAGCAAAAGACGACGGACCGGTTACAGCCGAGTAGGCCGCTGCCGTTGGCGTCGTCGTGGACGCTTGTGTAATCGTGAGGAGGGCTGGCTAAATGACACGCACGCATATCAGCATTGTCGGGGTAGGCTACATGGGCAGGGGGCATGCCGAACGCTATCAGCAGGACGCGGCTGCGGAGATCGCTGTCTTGGCCGCAGGGTATGTGGAACGGACGTGGAGCCGGCCACTGTGGAACAGGCGTGAGCATAGGGGGCGGGCGGCAAAGTGACGCATAGCTGGGCCCTGGCCGGGCGTGTGGTGACGCCAGGCGAGACCCTGGAGCATGGCCTGGTGGTGATAACCGGCACGCGCATCGAATGGGTGGGATCGGCAGCGTCCTACCAGGGCACCGCCCCTGTCCAGGACTATGGGACCCATGTGATCGCGCCCGGCTTTATCGACGTGCATGTGCATGGGGGAGGCGGTGGGTCGCTGCGGCAGCCCAACGAGTCCAGCATTCGCCAGGCGCTCGCCTTCCATGGCCGGCACGGCACGACGGGTTGTCTAGCGACGATCGGGACTGCGCCGCTGGAGCAGGTCGGGGACACCTTGCATGTGCTGGATCGTCTAATGACCGAACGACAAGAGCAGAGCCGCATGGGCGCCGCGCTCCTGGGTGTGCATCTGGAGGGACCCTGGCTGAATCCAACGAAGGCGGGCGGGCAGCGTGTGGAGTTCATGCGCCACCCCAGCGTTGCCGAGCTCGAGGCACTGCCTCTGGCGCCAGTGCGCTGGGCCACGGTGGCCCCGGAGCTTGCCGGCGCTGAGGCCCTCATTCGCCGCATGAAGGAGCTGGGACTGGTGGTGGCTGCCGGACACACGGCCGCTACCTATACCGAGATGCAGCAGGCCGTGGCGTGGGGTGTCGATCATTGCACGCACTTCTTCAACGCCATGAGTGCGTTCCATCAGCGTGAGCCGGGTGTAGTGGGGGCCGGTCTGGACCTGACCGGTCTGTATCTCGAGTTGATCGCCGATGGCATCCACGTCCACCCTGGCGCGTTGCGTCTGGCCTATGCGTCCAGGGGCTGGGAGCGCCTGCTGTTGATCACCGATGCGGTGGAATACGCGGGTGAGGCGGAGGGAGTCTACGAGGTGGATAGCCGCGTGCTCACCGTGAAGGATGGGTCGATCCGGCTGCAGGATGGGACCTTGGCGGGCAGTTCGCTCACCATGAACCGAGCCGTGGCGCTGATGGTCCAGCAGGTAGGACTACCGCTCACGGAAGCCGTGGCCATGGCTACCCTGATCCCGGCACGCCGTCTTGGCCTTGACGATCGCACGGGCAGTCTGGTGGCGGGCAAGGATGCCGACCTGGTGGTGTTCGACGAGGATTTCCAGGTCTGGCTGACGGTGATCCAGGGGGATGTGGTGTTCGAGCAGTCCGGCTGAGGCGCGATCTGGCGCCAGCCGGCGCCAGATCCCTACAGGACCCAGCCACCGGTGTTGGGAGCGGTCCTTATGGGCGCCGTGTGGGGCGTGAACACGTTTTAGGAAGGGTCCATAGGGTCCATAGAGAAGTGCGCTTCCTCTAGACTGATGGTGCAGAAAGCCAGAAGCAACAGAGGGGAAGCTCACGATGACTCTACGGAGACCGTACTCGCCCATATGTTGCCAGGCGAAGAAGGGCTGCTCAAGGAGGTGGCGCCGGACTGCACCAGGACCCCTGGAGCGGACAGGGATGGATGTGGCGAGTGTACACGCGGCCTATCTCGCCGAGGAGGTGGCGCGCTGGCTGACGGGGACGGTATCCGAGGATGAGGCGCTCACCACGTATCACCGTCGACGTAACGCCCATGGCTTGGAGCGTTTCCACCGGACGGTCACGTTGGGCCGCGACCTCCGACAATTGACCGCGGTCTAGATGTCGGTCGTCGTTGCACAGGAGCGCTTGTCTGGCGCGTCGATGGATCCGTCATCCTGACCACGATGTGATAGCTGGGCATGGGCCGCTAACACCGCGCGCCGCTCCATGGCCGCATGCGATACGCCGCGGACTGGGCGCGACGCTGCGTATGACCGTGACAGGACACATTCGGTTCAGGGTTCGCACAGGGAGGAGGAGGATCGATGCTGACCATTGATCTGCGGGGGCACGTTGCCTTGGTGACGGGCGCGTCGCTGGGCCTCGGCGCGGCCATCGTCCATACTCTGGGGAAGGCGGGGGCCAGTGTGGTCGTCAACTACGCGTCGAGTCGGGACGCGGCAGACGCCGTGGTGACCGGAATCGTGGCGGATGGCGGACGGGCCATCACGCATCAGGCCGATGTCCGCGACGAGGCAGCCGTCCAGGCGATGATGGCGCGCGCCGCACAGGAGTTGGGTCCGGTGGACATTGTGGTGAATAATGCCGGGCGCGAGGAGGCCGTGGCTGCGCCCTTCGCGCTGACGCACGGCGACTATCAGCACATGCTCGACCTCAATCTGCACGCGGTGGTCCACACCTGCCGCGCCGCCTTCCCCGCGATGCGGGCGCAGGGCTGGGGGTGCATCGTCAACATCGCGAGCGAGGCCGTCAGCCGGCCCGGCCCCGGTTTCTCGGCCTACGCGGCGGGCAAAGGGGCGATGGTCGCGCTCTCGCGCAACCTGGCACTAGAGTTGGGGCCATCGGGGGTGACGGTCAACGTCGTGGCCCCCGGCTGGATCGCCACACCCCGCGCCGAAACCGCCACGCCGGAGGCGCTAGAGCGGCTGATCGCCGAAACGCCGCTCGGGTATCAGGGGCGACCGGAGCACATGGCGGGGGCGGTCCTCTTCTTCGCCTCGCCGCTCGCCGACTTCGTCAGCGGGGCCTACATGCCGGTGAGCGGGGCGCACGGCCTATAAATCGAGGCATATGGTCAGGGGCGCGGGATGGGCGCGGGGCGTCGCGGCGGCTTTTGTGAAAACGGCGCGCCTCGACGCGCTCACGATGATGGACGATCGCATGCCCATTGGTCATGCCGTGACGATTGACGGAGTTCGGCAACCGGGGCAGCAGTGAATGGGGGCATTACGCTGGCCCGTCGCTGCCCCTGTCCTGCCAGGGGCGTGCGCTCTCCAGGTGGCCGTGGCTGACGCGGCCCATCATGCGTGGCACGATCCTGGCTCACCCATGGTTGTACGGCGAGGTTGCCGCCAGGGGATACTGAGACGGGAGGGCCATCCCATGCCGGATAAACATCCGACGCCTAAAGTCATGTGTGGCGGGTGCGGTGAGCGTGTCGCGGAGGACAAAGCTACGGACGCGTATCGGACGACCGAGGACGGCTTTATGCGGTTCAGGACGCACACCGTCCTGGGCGGCATGCTGACCCGTCTCTGCCGCGCCCGTTACCGCGAGTGGGACGTGGAAACGGATGGGCTCCCTCCTGCGCCGGGAGAAGAGCCTTGACGATAGCGTCGCGTCTGCCGGCCTGTCCCAGCATGTGTCATTCGATGTCATCCGGATGACACATGCTGGGACGCATGGTTGTCGCCGTATGCCCGGCCGGCATGACGACGCGTCGGGAGAGGGGCTGGCACGGTAGGCCATTCTCGACGCCCCCTATCTGCCGTGGCGGCGTGGCCTGGCACGCGCACCGCGCGCGACGGATGACACCGGGTATGAGTGTCCCGACCCCGCCGCACCGATGACGTCTGGACTATTGTCGCCGGGTCCACCACCCCGATCAGGAGCCGGCCGCGGGCGCTCCCTGTCCGGCCCCACAGACGGCCACCGCCGCCCAGCGGAGCCTCCCGCCGCCCCCGCGACACCCTCCTCGCGCCTCCCGTCCCCAAGCCGCCGTGTGTGGCCGCCCACGCCGCCGCGCCGCGTTCCAGACTTACGCCCGCTCAACGTCCGCTTATCCTGCCTCGCTCCGCCCAGGGAACTTTGCTGTGGCGCACCCGCTGCCCTACGGCGCGTATGTTAATGTCCAGTGATTCTGTCACCCATAAGTGTCCAGTGAAAATGTCACCGGGGCCGCCGCGCCCGTAGCGCTCTCATCCGGTCACGCGCCTGTTCGCGCGTGCGCTCCTCGCGACAAAAGTCAC
>JAABUX010003928.1_pt1 | contig 19267 bp, 19 predicted proteins | sample 5561851 | NCBI WGS metagenome assembly JAABUX01 (sample SAMN10711883, study PRJNA513361) | rock metagenome | isolation source: Antarctica rocks | place: Antarctica: Victoria Land, Richard Nunatak red sandstone | collected 2016-01-03 | reverse complement strand
TTCGAGCAACAAGCGAACGCTCGGCACTACGCCCTCGCAGCCTGACCGCGAAGGTTCAACCGCAACCGGACGACAAACGTCCAAAACCAGTACGCCTATGAGCGACGTGTTCTGAGGGCAAGGTCATTTGGCTGCTTGCTCTTCTTTTATGGGGAGAGTTAGAGTTCTTGTATGGCCGTGAGGACGCGTTCTACTGCCTGCTCTGGTGTTTTGCCGCTTGCGGAAAGGTGGCCCATTTTGCGACCTTTGCGGGGCTGGTGTTTTTCATATAAATGAAGGTGCACGCCAGGAACTGCGAGTGCGCGATCGAATTGCGGATCGTGGTTCAGCCACAGGTCGCCAAGAAGGTTGGCGATGGCCGCGGGGCGAAGGATATCGACCTCGCCAAGGGGTAGCCCGCACACTGCGCGTATAGCTTGTTCGAACTGGCTGGTTTCACAAGCGCGTTCGCTTGCGTGATAACTGTTGTGTGGGCGCGGCGCAAGCTCGTTGACCAAGAGCTCACCACTCTCCGCGATGAACATTTCAACGGCTAAAAGACCTTCCAGGTTAAGTTCCTCCGCAATACGAATCGCGAGTGATTGTGCCGTGTTTTCGAGCTCAAGGGGAATGGAGGAGGGCAGGACGCTCCAGACAAGAATTTGATTCTCGTGATGGTTGCGGGCTGATGGATATGCGCGAATTTCACCCTGTGGTGAGCGAGCTACCATGACGGAAATTTCCATGTGGAGCGGGATTGCTTGTTCGGCAACGCACGATTGCATGCCAAGGGAGTGCCACGCGTGTACCAGCTCTTCTGGAGATGAGCTCGTGATGTGAGATTGGCCTCGACCATCATAGCCACCACTGGCGCTCTTGAGAAAAAGTCCAGTCCCAAGCCCCGCGACAGCCTGGCTCAAATCATCCAGGGAGTGAATAGCAGCAAACGGAGCAATTGGCAGACCATGTTCCGCTAGCCAGTTTTTCTGAGTAATGCGATTTTGGATTACCCCCATAAGTGCGAGGCCGGGCCGTACAGGAGCAAACCGTTGCGCGGCAATGAGACTGGCTAGTGCAATCTGCTCGATTTCAAGTGTGACCACATCACAGCCGCGGGCAAGCGATGCTGCTGCCCGCGCGTCATCCCATGTTCCTTCAAAGCAGCTATCCACAACAAAGCGTGCAGGACAGGAAGGATCGGGATCCATGACCTGGACGCGATACCCAAGAGAACGAGCCGACATTGCCATCATGCGACCAAGTTGACCGCCACCAAGAATGCCGATAGTTGCACCGGGGAGAATGGGAGCAGTCATTGCGGAAGCTCCTGCGCAAGCGCTTCCCGAGAGTGGTTTGCGCGCCAGTTCTGTAACCTGCGACTAAGGTCGGCATTGGAGAGCGCTAATATCTGCGTTGCCAGGAGTGCTGCATTTGCTGCGCCTGGCTTGCCGATCGCCAGTGTGCCTACTGCGACCCCCTTAGGCATTTGCACGATGGAGAGCAGGGAATCCAAACCATTGAGAACTGTAGATGGGATGGGAACACCAAGCACAGGTAACAGCGTCTTAGCTGCAAGCATGCCGGGAAGGTGGGCTGCGCCACCTGCCCCAGCTATGATAACCATCAATCCGCGATCGGAAGCCGTTGAAGCATACTCGAAAAGAAGATCAGGCGTGCGATGGGCTGAGACGACTCGCACTTCAAAAGGAACGACTAAGCGCTCTAAAAAATCCGCAGCAGCTCGCATAATTTCGAAATCATTGCTGCTGCCCATCACAACGCCAACTAGCGGAGCCTCTTTCATGACACCTATTATAGGCTTCGCTGCATGACGCTGAAACGCTACATTCCTAATCCGAGCGCGGATACACAGCTAGCTATCGTTAGGTCCACCCCGCTCTAGCTACCAACATCCCCCACATTTCTCAAAGCACTTGGCGAGCGGCTCCGTGCTCCGTTTAGAGCGTGCTCACCGATAATGGATGCGAGTTCGCTGCGCCGCGTAAGAAGCGCCGAAGGCGACGGCCATGCTCCGCGGTCGCCGGGTGTTCGATTGCGCCTGTCACCTCCACAAATTGAACACTGGCTAACAAAGCCGAACGCTTCAGCTCGCCTTTCTCCGCGCCGCTTTGGCTTGCTATGCCAGGTTACGCATCCGGTTTGAGGCTGTGTTTACCGACAACGGCTCAGCTTAGCGATCCTGTCGCTTCGCCGTCGCCCCTTTCGTACTCAAAGCACCAACGCACTCGACCGTACACGCAACGCACCGACGGCAAGGCTTAACGCTCCATCCAGACCGCCTTGCGGAAGTGAGCCTACACTCACATATGTATGGAACTCTAACGGATCAAGCCAGGAGCTTCACCCCTAGCTTGATCCGTTAGACTAGTACAGGCCTAATCCTGGATTGTCGCCGCAGACCGGAATCGATCGGAATAACCTATTGCGACTTCATGCCTAGCGCATGTGCCATCCTAGTAAGGGCGCTACGCTTAGCTTGTGCCATCAAGATAACCACCACCGGATGCAAGCTCGTGTGTTTAACTTACCCTTGGCTTTTCATCTCATAGGCAACTCAAACCTTTAAAGGTATGACACAGTATACTACTTTAATGAAGGCCCTAGCACGTCGAACCCGATTGGTCTAGCCCAATGCAATTCACCAGAAGCCAGACCTGAACCTCTACACGATATTCAGACGTTTGTGGGGTTGCGTAGAGCGTACATTGAGATACCGATGTATTTGTAACACTTGACTCTTTACTTATTAGCCTTTACCAAAGGCAAGAACGATGTTGCACTAAATAGTCCTGCGCGGTCCAGATTGGCGGCGAGCAGGTGTGCAAATCGATAAAGCCACTGGTATTGCTGAGTACTACTTGCAACAGGTGGACACATAGCACTTACCGCTGCGGAGAAAATCCAAAGTGTGGCAAGTCCCCCCCAAAAATGCGATCCCCCACTATTGACAAATTCGCTAATCATTAAATACATAAAGCCTTTCTAGAGTGGAACGTTAATAAATACCGCAGATGAAAATAGCGAGTAATTTGGAGGCGTTTCTCCGTCATACAAGCGAACATAGTACTGCTCTATAGCCGCAGACCGTGGAATGCTGAAATTGGAGGTCGCGGTGCGTAGCACCAGATCGGAATCGATTCCTGGACCAAATGTGTTATCTCGCCTTCGCACTTCAAACCCACCGTTCACCGGGGCGCTTGCTCCAATAGTTATGCCGATTTGCCCCTGGCTCACACTTGTAACTACAAACCCACTCAGGTTTTCGAGCGCATAAAAAACCGCCGTCGGCTGTAGCGGGATCAACGTATCGTTGGGAACTATCGACGAGACCTGAATACTGAGGCTTTCGGCCCAGTCATTTGCAAAATGCGCAGTGTAGAGTGGCAGTCCAGGCGCGCTGCCATGAAGGGCAATATCAACTTTTCGCACAACGATACTTGAAGATGTTCCATCGGGTAAAGGCCCGATCTGCAGCACATCACCCGGCCAGATATCACGAGTCCCTAAAAAGTTGCTTCCAACAAACGTTCCCCTCAGCGCCACAGATGAACTCGAAGCCATGCCCATCAAAGCGCTAGCGGCGTTGTCGCAGTCAACACTGCTCCACGTTTCCGGCCTTGTCACAGTTCCGACCCACATCGCGGTTGGTGAAGTGATGTCACTCGTCCCGGTCGCTGCGACACGCCGGGAAACCGCCCTTCCTGAAGATCTGTATGCAGCATAAATAAGTGAGCCTGCACTTGGTACACTGTTTGGATAAAACTCCAATAGCCCAGCCGTTGTTACACGACAAGCTGCCCCCTCTGGCGCTGTCCCCACAAACTGGATATTTGGTGTGCTTCCACTTGCACCCACTGTAATTAAGAGTGGTCCCGACTGTTTGCATTGCACACTCTTGATGCTACAAACCAAATTTCCACTGTCAAGTAAGCCCAGGATACAGGCTGGTGGTATTGAACTTACAGTTCCGGAATACAGTACAATTGGCGCTCCTGCGGCTCCACTGGTTGTATCCTGTACTTCAAATTCCAGCACTCCTCCACTGTCTACAGTTTCACCCCCGCAAGAGGAGGGGCCAGATTGAGCTTGATAGTGATAGGACTGACGTACACGCTCCATCTCAGGAGAAAAAACCCGTAGGCGAAAACTATATAGATGTCCTTGCACAAGTTGAAAGCTCGAACCGGACTTTACGCCATAAATTACCGGATACACGTTCGTGCCATTATCACTGCCGATTACCTCGAAACCAGCAAAGCAGTTCGCTCGATTGATCTTGTCTGTGTAAAGAGCCAAGATTGTTCCGGAGCTTCCAGTCGCTATCTGCACACCGCTGCCCTCCAAGGTAACAACACCACCCAACTCAATGTGCTGTAAGGAAGCAACACTGCTTTCAGCTTCCCTCCCAGTCCCTCCAGCACACGTTAAACCGCCAGCTGTCAAGGCTATGTGAGCACCGGGATCCAGGGTAATCCAAAGTTGCGGGTTCAAGCTTGTGCCTTGAAACAAATCCTGTATAGATACTCTCTGATTTGCGGTCGGAGCAAAAGGCTTTTGTGAAAGCGCAAATGAAATGGTGCTCCCATCTCCTTGGAAAATTTCCGTCACATATGCCTTCGGCTCCTCTCGCCCGATTACCGTTATATCATTTGCGAGCCAATGTAAATTGGACATGGTGACGGGCTTGAAATGCAATCCTGGATCATCAGCAGGTATAGGATAGATAGTCTGACCTAATGGCGCGACCTTGACTGATTGCGCTATGCACCGGTACGTGCTGCGCGTCGCATCTGCAAACGTGCCCGCAGTGTGTGACCATCGAGCACCTATGTCTACCAGTAACCGGCTGGAACTCGAAAGCTGCTCTGAAAGAACGAGGGGCAGAGTAAGTGAAGAGAGCGCCGCCAGGGTTGCCCAGTTTTGCTGAGCTGATTGGCTCAGTAATGTCGCATTTGTCGTAGACACGGTTGGATCTAGTGAAATATCATCACTGACCGCCGACACTAGCGCTAATACAAGTGGTACCTGTTCTTGCCCGCTTCCGATGCATACTTCAGGTCGTCCATTCACGTAACCTGTAAAAAGAAAAGAGCCAAAGCAATCTATTATCTCGACGCGTCCTTTTAGTGCAGGCATTGGTAATCCGATTCCGACGGCGACTGGTATTGTGCAAAGCGTCGGCTTGTTTAATGTCCTGACGATTGCTGCCTCTGTTCCGAATTGGACGCAGGATGTGTAGTCTATTTTCCCCAGACCATCTAAATTGTCTATCAGTACCTGCATGTCACGAACTCCTTATTTACTAAACATGGTTGACGCGTCCCGGTATAAAGCTGCGATAGCAGAGTATCTGCTCACCGTCATTTCCATCGGTGACCGGAAAAGCTCGAAACCTTGCATCCAGTTGCGTCACCATAAGGGACGAGGACGACAGCGGGGTATTAACTTCTGCCGCACCTTGACAAGTTTGTAATCTAGGATAGTGGTAAAACAAAGTTTCTCCTTGAAGTCCTTCAACAACAAACAGAGCCGACCACTCATGAAAAAATGAACCGCCCTCACGATCTACAAAACCATTCAACTGCTGCACTTTCATACTTGAAGTAGGTGTGCCAGCCGGCAAAGGATTGGCTAGCTGAAGACCACCGTCTCCAGATACCGCTACGATTCGACCTATATTAAAGGAAACACGCCGGATATAATCTGTGTCGCGCGCTACAGAGTTTGCGCTGTTTACGTACGCGGCGCTTATGCCTGCTCCGATAAAACCCGTTTGCGCAGTATAATCTTCATCCACCACCACTAAACTACCTGCCTGTAGACGTAGCGAAGCAGAACTGGCGATATATAGTTCCATTGCGCTGGACCCTGGCTGGATCCCCCTAGAGGAAAGCGCTTTGCCTCCTGAGCCGACGGGCGCAGACGAAATCGCGGGTGTAAGCAGGTTCATGTGTTGCGAGCTAGTGGCAAGCGCCATGGACAATTTGCTCCAGGTCATGAACTGAAACGAAACTACGGCACTTAAAGTTCGGCGTACCTGAAGACGTACAGTTTCCGGGGCGCCAGTACTAGCCTCCCCAATTGTGCTCTCCGAAGTTCTCTTAAGGCCAGAAATCCAGCCCAAGTCAATCCATGGGGCGACAGGAGTACTGTTACGCCAATTGCTATTCATGGAAGGATCGAAAATTGTCGGAGTACCGGCAAGGCGTTCCACTGGTGCAAAAAAAGCGCGTGCTGGTCGCGTGATAAGAGGTAGCAACATGGGCGTGATCGTAGCAAGAGTACTCATAGTTCTCCCGGTTCTTGAAAAGCAAACAACGCCACTGTTGCAGTCCGGAGTAGCTGATTTCTACGCGTTGTGATCGGTCCTAATACCGGCTCCGCCCAAAATACATTTGTTTGCAGCGGGACAGCAGATGATGCAGTGTATTGCACTTTGGGTGTACACGTCGGTTGCAAGATAGTCATTAACTCTCGATCCATTTGAGTTAATGCGCGGCCTCGATCTAGACCAGCGTTTATCTGACTACCACAAGCGGCGTAGTGTACGTCGCACTGCAGGCTCATGAACAAATAAGGGACGTCCTGAATAATAACAGTAGAACTCCAGCGCAGAACGAATACGTCGTTCATCAATTCGTCCTTAGGAGCCTCCGCATCTTCCACTAGAATTCCCGGTCTCTGTACACCGCGTATGTTAATTATCCGCGCTGGATTAACCGCAGCGAGACGGTCGCGTAGCGCAATGTAAAAGCTGTCTTTTGCGTTCTGCATGGGCCTCCGTGTATGTCACTTGGTAAATGATTGAGGCTCAGCCGTCCGCAGAATCAGGCGAAATACCACAGGCCTTCCCAAAGAAGCGGAGCACGCCCATTCTTCAATTAGTAGACTTAGTCCCGATACCACTATGCCTGCCACCGAAGAGAAGAGTGCATCCGCCGAATCTAACTGGAGCAAACCCACCTGCTGTGCAACGGCTGAAGCAGAAACGAGCAATTCATATTTCGCTGGTTTGCCCTCCTGCATCACCGGCCGTGTCCTGCGGAAAATTACTGGCCCAAGAGAAAGTGCCTGAAAACCTGGCGCATCAATCCCAAGTTGCCCAGCGTCTGTGCTGTCCCCTCGCGCAGGCGGAATTAACAAGACTGCGCTTGAGCCTCCCGAAGTCCGCAGGAGCACATCAGCCATGCGCTGTGCGCCTGCGTTCTGATTTCTTACGCTCCAATCGCTCATATTCACCCCAGCCGGTTTGCGACCCAAGGCCGCAGCAGGGTCTTCACCGTGCTGTCCACAAGTTGGTCGGAAAAGTACTGTACCTGCAGCATGTCTACGCGGCTTGATTTCACATTCATCCCCGGTGTGCTCTGTGCGTTCTTCACAATCAGTGCGCATGCACTTTTGACCGCATTCGGAATAGCGTTTAGTCCGGCGGTGTAAGTCACAGCAATTTCGTTATATGGCAGCCCTAGCACACTCATTGGTAGCGTCACACCTCCATCCGGCATCCAGTCCACCGTCGTTGGGTCCAGCGTGATCCAGCTTCCCGGTAACGAAAATGCATTCCACAATTCCTGATATTCGTTGCGAGATTCGCCCCGACGGGGATTTATGTACCGTGCCTGCACCGTAAGCAATGGAATCGATGCCGGTGCGAGCGCTATCAGCGGGAGATAACTCAACTGCAAACACTGAGAGCCAGCCGTTAGACGCAGACGTTCTGTATATTGTGTTACCGCGAGACTGGCTCGCCTGCAATACGTCTCAATCAAAGCCGACGCAACAGTTACCCAATCATCCGTAGTGTCTGGAGCAAGCCCGAAACCTTCGTACTCCGTAGGCTGCAGATATCCCATTCCGTCCCCCATCTCACCAGCGCGAAAAAAAGGGGCCACTCAGCAAAAGCAGCCCCATAACCAGTACTGCGGTTCTTAGCGGTCGACCAGCACCTGTGCATGCGCATAACTCGCGCCCTTAACTACCATGCCGCCAAACTTCGCTACAACATACTGCGAAGCCAGCGAACCCGGCACGCCTAGCCAGTGATACTCGATCATGTCCTCCGTCACAATGTAAGCCGGCAGCACCGCCGACCCAGACCCCGGAGTCCCTGTGTAGCTCAGCGTCCAGTCCGGAATTAGCGGCAGCTCACCCGCCTGTGTCGACAGGGTCTTCACTGACAAGCCGGCCGTCACTTCCTTCGTGCTCAGCACCACGTTGAACTCCGACTTCAATTCGCGGTCCAGCAGGTCCAGCAGCACCGGATTCGCATAAATCGCCGTGGGCCGCACCTCGAAGCCGGAATTTGCCACCATCTGCGCGATCGTCGTTTTCAAACCATCCGTAATCGAAGCCCCCGTCCCGATCGTTACACTATTGCCACCAGCCGCGATCTGCTGCGCGGCGCCGTAATACTGCGCCGTCGTCGGAGCCGTCAGCGATGTATCCGACCCATTCCAAAGCGCCACATCATGCGATCGCAGCACGCCGTCCACGGTATCCAGCAAGTCTTTCGCCTGTAGATATGCGAACTGCTTCTGCTGCACACCCAGCTCCACATCGAACAGGTTGTACGAGAGCTGTGCCACAATCGCCTTCAGCGGCACCGAACGCTCCACCCGCGACGGTGTCACCACTGGCGCCGTGATATTTCGCGGATCCACAAAACCAGCCGCGCCAGGCGAAGGAATCGCCGTCTCTTCAAAGAAGCGCGAAGGATGCCCCGTCGCCGGAACCTGCCGAATGCGCTGCCCAAATGCGCCGCGCCGCCGTACGATGTCCGTGATCTCGCTTTGATACATAGGCACTTCCACCGCGCCCGGTCCGATGTAGTCAGCAGCCGATTCGTCGTTCCCATTGCATGCAAGCCCAGACTTCTGCTCGCCCCAGAACTTCATCCCAACTACAGCGTCAACGCGCCCGTGCGCAGCATCTGCGATTTCACCGCGATTCGCTGCTCCACACTCAGCCCAGCCAGCGCAGCATCTAGCGATTGCACGTCGACCGAATCCCCAGCATCGATCCCCTGCTTCGCCAGCAACTGCACCGTCGCCGCCGGCAGCGTCTTTCTCGATGAAGTCAGCGAGAAAGCCCGCACCGCAACCTTGCTCTCCCCTTGCGGCAACTCCCGCGCGCCCTCAGCCTGTAGCGCCGCCAGTGTCTGTTCCGCCTGCAGCAGCTTCCGCTCCAGCTCCAGCTCGCGCCGCGAAACCTCAACCGTCGTGTCAATCGCCGCCGTGATCTTTCCCGCATCGACCCCTGGCTCCGTGTCACCCCGTTCCAGCTGCGCCGCCATCTTTTCCAGCGCTCCCGCCACTTGGTTCAGCCGCTCCACAATCGCACTTAAGCTGACTAGCAAATCGTTCATCCCTGGCTCCATATCGCTCCATACCCTTTCTGTCCCAAACTCAACGCATCCCGTACGCCAGCCGGTAATCCATCCCGACCCGTTTCAACCCCCGCCACCAACCCCGCCGTCCGGCAACGGTTCCGTTGTAGTCGGAACGAAGTTCCCCGGTACGCCGCTTTGTCCCGCAGCAGCACCGCCGCCCCGGTAAACATCGCCCGCGTCACCGTCCAAACATCCGCAAGCATGTCTTCGATCTGCGCATCCGCCAGCTCATAACTCATTCCCATGCTGCCCGGTGTGCTCACCTCCACCTGTTTCACCACTTCAGGAAAATCCCGGCCATACACATACCCCGACACCCGCAGCTCTCGCCCGATCACATCCGCCTCGGTGATCAGTCCGCATTTCCTGCGTACATCATGTCCGTCATATCCCGGCGTAAACCCGATCGCCATGCCCAGCAGCGACGGCAGCGCTTCTCTCGCCGCCTTGGCCGTCAACACTACCCGGTGCCCCTTTGCTCCCGACGGCGGCCGCGTACTCGGCTCATCCACCGTCGTCAGCACGCCCTCGAACGGAATCCTGTTTGGGTGGCCCGCCACATCCGGCACCCGCATCGCCATTGCTTCCAATCGCATCCTGTCTCCCCGCGCCTGTGTTTGCTTCCCGCCCTATGCGTTTCCGGCCTGCGTCTGTCCCAACCGCCCTCCCCGTCGAATTTCCGTCTGCGCCCCGCTCCCTTCCAGTGGCGGCAGCCCACGCATCGCCCGCACCTCGTCCACCGTCAGCACCCCCGCCGCCAACAGCTGCGTCTGGATCCCGACCGCCTCCAACTCGTCCGGTGCCTCCAGCTGGTTAAACACGAACTCGAACTCCCGCCACCCCAGCCGCTTTGCGAACAAATCCCGCGTGATGTGCTCCATCACCAGCCGCGCCAGCGGTGCCACCGCCGACCGAAACAGCTCGTCCGACTGCGCCCCCGCCGTCGACTGATTCACGTCTCGCTCCAGCCCCAGCACCATCGGCGGCAGCCCAAATGCATTCGCCACCATCCGGATCAGGAACTCCTGCCAGCTCAGTCGCAAATCCGCATCCGTTCCCGCCGCGAATCGCAGCACATCCGGCTTCTCCTCCGTGCTCAGGATCGGCACCCGCCCGGTACCTTCCATCTCGTCCTGCCACCATCGGATCAACCGGTCCTGCTGCTCCGGCGTCGCTCCCCGCATCCACAGCGCATAGGGCGCCACCGCATTGCTCGCCAGCCGCCCCGCAAACCGGTGCGCCCCCAAAAAGCTGCTGATCGTCTCGAACGCCACTTCCAGCGGCCCCAACCCAAACGGCGTGTGCGTCCGCGGATTCATTCGCAGATACATCAGTTCGTCATCGGCCAGCGCAATCTGTCCGCCCACCCCCGCCACCTGCGCAAACCGCGCCCCGCTCGCGCTTCCATCCCACTTGGGATTGATCTGGATCGTTGCCCCATCCACCGGCCATAACTCAAACGGCCGGCCCGGATCGCCGGTCAACTCCATCTCGATCGCGCCAAACCCGCCGACCAGCGCATCCTCAAGCACCTGCTCCAGCAGCGACCGAAACGAATCCGAAGCATTCGGCTCTTCAAGCGCGGAACGCAAAGCACGCAACTTTCCGTCCAGGTCCTCCACCGTTTCCGGCTTCACCGTCCGCTTCAACCGCACCTGCCAGTCCAAGCTCGCGATCCGGTCCTTGATCACATTGATCGCCCGCCGCGCCACCGGGGTTTCCGCGAACCGCCGCAAACTCGCCGGTGTCACTTTCGGCAGCGCCCGCTGCGCACCGCTCCAGGGCTGCAGCAGCGCCGGCAGCGCCGCCGACTTCCGCCGCGCCTGCGCCTCGGCGCTCAGGCCTGCCAAAGCTGTTCCTCCAGTGCGCACTATCTGCCCACCCCATAGCTTTCGCACCGTCTCTGCCATTCCCATCGCGCTGCCCTCGCTTTCGTCTTTGTTCCCCAAAAACAAAAGCGGCATGACCCGAAGGCCACACCGCTTCTCTTATTTCGAAAATAACCGCCTACGCGGCTTGCGGCCACTTTGGGGCATAGCCCACCGTGGCGTGTATTTGTCTAAGCCCGGTTTTCATCCGTTCCTCATCGAGAAGGTGTCATCCTGAGCGAAGCGGTAGCGCTTGCGCCAATAGGATCTGCTTTCGCACTCCACCGCGTGAAACACCACCCCTAGTTACAGCTTACTGCCGAAGCCCTGAATACTGCGCCAACTTGTTTCCGCGAAGGATAGGCAATCGAAACTTTCTTATCTGACTTATAGAGTGTTGAAATTCGACCGCAGCCAGCGCCATATATAAACGGCGCAATCTCAAGTTACGTCGACCAGGTCCTCAGCCTTATTCTTAGATTACCGCGTCGCAGAATAAATCTACGCCGAATCTTCGCAACACCGAAATCGGCGCCCCATATCTCGTTCTGAGATGCGGGGCGCCGCAGCCATTACCGCCCTAGAGACAAAGAGCCGCAGCCCTTCAGCCGCGCCGCCCAACAATCTCCATAACTCAAGCCTACCCGTTCCCGCAAAACACTACGCCAATTTATTTCGCGTATCACCATCATGTCACTTGTCGCCCACTTCTACTGGCGTTCCTAAACCCTAGACCAAACAACGTTACCGCGTCCCCGTTCAGCTTAAGGCGCGCTACTGTACGCGGGTTGGCGCCGCGAGAAGCAATAGCTCATCCAGAGAAACGACAGGATCGTGAGCGGCGCAGCAAGTGCGCCAAACGTTGCATAGCGATAAGAGAAAAGAACGAATCTCCTGAACTCGTTCGCATGACAACAATGGAAAGAGCTGAATACGGCAGCACAAGAACCACGGCAGAGAGTGCTCCCGGCGCCAGTGTGCGCCGCTTGACTGACAAAATACAATGGCCGATACCATTGAGCACAATTGCAGAAATGGCCATCTTTGAAACCTTCATTAACGCGGAGCTCTTGTCAACGTAGGTCAGCGCGTCCAGCACCCCGACGGTCAGCGTCAAGGGTGTCGCCGCGTTTCGAACTACGGGACGTGTCGCGAGCTTCCGCGCTATCGGTAGCCGGTATGCGCGAACGAAATCCTCATAATGTGAATATTCATCGATGTTATGAATGGCGAGAACGACGGGGAAGAGCAGGGTTGAAGGCAGCAAAGGTCATCGATGCTTCACGGTATCTCCGCACTTAAGCTCACACCCACTCAAGCCCGCAGCAACTCCCGCTTCGCCGTATCCGCCATACGCCCCAAATCCGCTGTCGTCATTACCCGGATCGCCTGCGCCTCCATCGTCTCCACCGCGAACCGATACCCCGCCGTCACATCATCCTCCCCGTCGTCCTCGAGCGAACCCCGCACCTCTCGTAGTGGCTCCACCACCGCCGTCATCTCCAGCGTCGCCCCCTCCACCCGTGCCATCCCTTCGCGAATCCCTGCGATCGAGAACGCCAGTACCTTGGCCAGCTCCGTCTCCCCTTCCAGCGACACCGCATGAAACATCCGCACCATCCCATTCGGCCTGTATCCGCAATCAATCCGCAGCGGATCGCCCGGCCTGGTATATGTCGAAGCCGCAATCCGCTTCCGCATTAACTCCCAAACTCCAGCCCCTTCAAACCGCATCCGCATGGCCGCCTGTATCTTCGCCCGTCCACTGCGCTTCCGCGCCGACTCCCGCTTGCGAGGCTCCACATACACCCGCATCAGCGCTTCCACCTCCGCGATCATCGATTCCGCCAGGCACCCCTTCGGCTCCGTCACCTGCAGCAGGTTCGAGAACGAATCCTCGATCACCTCCATCACCGGCCGGCCCTCGCTGGGCAAACCTTCCAGCAGCCGCCCCCGCAACTCCCCTTCGAGCGCCTCCAGCATCTCCGTATCCGCCTCTGGGTCCACACACCGCACCCGCCCCCAGTCCCGCGTCAGCCGCAACATCGGCGCATTCTCCACCCCAGCGCCCGCCGCCTCCCGCAGCAGCACGCCAATATTGACGTACTCATTCCGCACCGCATCCGGCACATACCGGATCAGCGAGAACTCGCACTCCTTGCGCCCGTTCACCATCGCTTCACCATACAAAACTGCCGCACCCTTCTGCCACTACCGCTCTATCGACCGGCCTAGAACGAAACACCTAAAAGACAAGTGGTCACCCTGATCTATAGAGTTATGCAAGAAGCCGAAAACCTGCGTTTCGCCTCGCCGCTAAAAGCGAACCGCTCCAATCACTGCACCCTGCCCACCACATCGTCCCACTTCGGCTCCGCAAACAGCCTTCGCGGAACTTCCGCCTCCCCCCGCATCCAGTTCGGGAAAGGCGCCCGACTCGACTCCCGAAATGACCCTACCAAATCCGGCACCCGCGCCCGCCGCCGCAGCAATCGTTCCACCAACTGTTCCATCTCCGAAATCGCCCCACCGTACCACTCCGGCGGCACCGCCTCGGCAATCTCCCACACCACCTGCGCGTCCAGCTTCTCCAAGCGTGCCATCCAGGGCTCAAAACTCCGCCACCCCGTCACGCCCGCATACACCAGGTTTCGCGCATATACCCCCCGCAGCGGAGCATCCTTCAGCTCCCACTCTCCCGCCCCAAAACAATACCCCTGATCAATGAAAGTCGCCTCATACCGCCGCTGCCGTGGCCTCTTATGAAACACCGCCTGCCGCCCATTCGCATTACAGGTCCACTTGTCCAGCACCAGCATCCCCGCAAACTCCCCAAGGTTCTTCACCTCGCCTAACTGCGTCTCCGGCAGGTAATCCACGGTCTGGCCCGGCATCAACCCCCCACCAGCCGCGAGCCAAACTGCAACCCCGCCCGGCAAACCTCCGTCACCTGGTCCCGCAGATCCAGCGTCAGCTCCTTCGTCCGCCCGATCAGCCACTCCGAAACTTCCACCACATCGCAGTGCGGAACAGTAAGCCCCAATAAAGCCGCGAGCTTCGTTGCCATCAACTCAGCAGCCAGCACCCGCAAATGCTGCGGATTATTCTGGAACTTCACCACATACGCATGCCCATCCGCGCCCAGCATCAGATGACTCTGTGCCCCGCCCCGCATCTTCCGTATCTGCTGCAATGCTGTTACCGCCAATCCAACCCTTTCAAGACCTCCTACGCGAGAGGCGGGCACGTCGTGCCATGTACTCTTGGTGCCTGCACCCTGATGCCCAGTGGGCCTCCCGATGGTCGGCGTCAGCTGTTTCGAGTCCTGCTAAAACGGTGTCATCCTGAGCGCAGCGGTAGCGCTTGCGCCAAAGGACCTGCTTTCTGCCTTACGCCGCTCAACGCAACCCCGATTCACAGGAGGGCCACCACCGCCCGCGTCCCCCAACAAAAACAAGCCACGGTAGGGCTATGCCCCAAAGTGGCCGCCTCCTGCGCAGGGTCTTGTCCTTTGACATACCGATCACCGCCGCCCCATCAACTCCCCCCGCACCGCCATCGCCATTGCCATCGCCATCACGCAATCGTCATGCGCCCCGCTCCCCGCCCCCGTCCGCCCATTCGCCAGCCGCACAAACCCACGACACTCCCGCAGCAGCCGCTCGCTCTTGAACAGCTCCGGCCGCTCCACCAGCAGCGCCCCCAGCCCCGCCAGCATCCCCGGCCGGCTCCCCGCCGAGGTCAGCCACCCGCCTGCCCACTCTGCCAGTACACACGCGACGACCCCATCATATTGTCCAGATGCGCCAGCACTCCCGACCCATGATTGTTCCGCTCCACCACCACCCACGCCAGGTTGTACTCCCGGTGCAGCCGCGCAACTTCCTCGCTCAGCTCCCGCACCGGCATCTTCACCCGCAACTCAGCACATTGTAAGCCGGTCCCCAGCTCCACCACCTGCGCCACCCCGTAGTCCCCACCTGAGCCCCCGCCCGCCGGGTCCACCGCCACCACATAGCTCTTACCCACCGCCGGCGGCAGCCACACCCACAACGACCCGTTTCCCCTCACCTCCACCGGCGCCGGCGTCTCCAGCAGCCGCCCATCGATCGCCGCCGTATCGAAAATACAGTCCCCGCTCGCCGCAAAGCAGCTCTCCGCGTTTTCCGCGAACTCCTGCGCCGCCAACTCCCTGAACCCCGCCTTCAGCATCCGGCGATACCCAACCTGCTCCAGCGTCAGTCCATGCTCCTCCCGCAGCCGCCGCTCGTCCTCCTCCAGTACATCCTCCGCCACCGCCGTCCCCACATACGAGCTCTCCCACCACCAGGGAAAAAAATGCCGCACAGTGTTCGTTTCAGAAGCCCGCTGCCACTCCTCCCAAAAGCACCCTTGCGCCCCCTGCGGCGTCGATTCCAGCACCAGCTCCCCACCCGGCGCCAGCGCCGCCTTCAACCCCTGTAGTACCGCCGTCGCATCCCCCGGCCACCGCGCCACCTCGCTGCAGTGCAGGTTCGAAATCGTCAGCCCCCGCCCCGCATTCCCGTCCCCCGCGCTCTCCACCCGAAAGCTCGAGTCCAGCCGCCGAAACCGGATCTCCCGCGCATTCGCCTTCGATGTCTCCAGCGCCCCCTCCCGCAAAAATTCCGGCAGCAGCCCCAGAAACCGGTGCGCCATCCCGAAAATCGACTCCGCCGCATCTTGCGTATGCGCCACCTGCACACTCAACGTTCCCGGCACCGTAATCGTCTTCAAAAACAAACGCGCCGATACCCACGTACTGATCCCCATCTGCCGCGCCTTCAGCACCACGTTCCGCTGCCCGCGCCGCTCCTCAAACTCCCGCTGCGCCCGGTTCGCCCGCAGCGGCACCACCACCCCATCCCGCCCCCGCACCTTCAACAGCGACTCCCCCAAAAACGCAGCCACCGTCCGCCCGCTCAGCGCCCGCGGCCGCGCATCCAGCATCCGGCCATACCGCACCAGCTCGTCTACATCTCCCTGCACCCCCATGCGGCGTCCTCCTCTGCTCTGCGTTTTACTCAACCGGCTATCCACCCAGGCGGGTGCCCCACATCTCGCGTTGAGATGTGGGCTCACCAAGCCTTCCAGCTGTTCTAAGCCATTCCCGGAATCCCGCCGTTGTTCCTCAGGCACCCATAGCCGGCGAGCCCGTCGGCGCCGGAATCGCCTTCAGAAACGCCACGGCCGCATTCACCAGCGCCTGTATGTTCGCGGTTCCGAGATTGATCCCGTTCTGCTTGGCATAGGCTGTGGCGATCGGGTCCAGCGCCGACACAACACTCGCCAGCTTCTGCTCCCCGGTCGCCCCGTTCCCCGCGGCCGCCAGCCCGGTCGCCTGCGCGTTGGCAACCATGACGACCGTCGAATCAAATAACGCAGACACCGACGGGAGCGCCAGTGCGATGATCGGCTCGGCCGCGATTGCAACACCCAGCACCACCGGCAACTCCTGGGTGAAAAAGTTCTTGATAACCGCACCCGCGTGGTCAAGAATGCTGACAAACCCATTGCTCGTATGTGTGGCATTTGTAAGTGCTGTATTTGCAGTTGTCATATCGATCTCCTGTACCGCTCTTATATATAACTGAGGTGTAACCGAACGTGTGCCCCACATCTCGCTTGTCAGTTATGGGTTTCATTCATCCTCAAAGTGCCGTGTGCCGACATCTCGCGTTTGAGATGTGGCATCCACGCCCGATTCTAAGTTGACGTAATCTGCGCCGCGACTTTCCAGTTCATGTCCAGCGCCAGATACACATGCGTATCCGGAGTCTGGTTCACAAAACCCAGTCTCGGCGCAAGCAGCAGCCCCGCCGCCGCGCCTTTTGCCGCCGCAAGCCACGTAGTCAGCTGTGTCGTGCTTGTCAGCTTCGCATCGTCACAAATCTGGCACGGACCTACTCCAGGTAAATGGACGATTTCGCCTCGCGATTTTGAATCGCCTGTTTGCAATACTCGAACAATCATTGGTTCTCCTCCATCTCTTTTGCTGCGGTTTCATTCTGAGCAAAAACTGCGCCCACATCTCGCGTTTGAGATGTGGGCACCCAATGACTTCCTTCGCCCCCACTCCGCACTCCCTATGTGGTCGAACATCATCGACTTGAAATCAAGCTAATACGCGTACCAGTTGTTATCCGGTCCGCACACCAGCGACCGCTTCCCAGCCGTCGCCAACACCAGCGTTCCCGCGCTCACCCCGCCGTAGTTGATCGTCTGCCCACTTAACGTCTGCAACGTCACCGCATTGCTCGAGCTGTCCGACTTCACCACCGTTAATTCCAGCCCTGTAGGCGAAGCCTTGTCCGGCATCGGCGTAAAGCACGAAGGCAACGTCAACACCTGCGCCCCGCCCAAAGCATTCGCAATCACATTCTTATTCCCCGTCGTCAGTCCCAGCGTCGCGGCAGTGTTGATCACCGTCGACAAAGCCAGCCCCCCAGCCGACTTGATCGTCCCCTGGTACGTAATATTGAAGAACGGTACCTGCCCCGCGATATGCCCGTCGAACAAGTCCCCTTGATACCCCGTATACTCCTGCGCCGAGTAAGCCGAGTACGTCGCCGCCCCAGCCTTCGGCGCCGCCCATACCGCCGCCACCGCCCCATTCCCCGGAGCATTGTTACTCGCCCCGCCACCACTGAATCCAGTCGTCGTCGCCGGCTCCAGCGCCTGGTAGTAGTTCCCGCACCCCGTCAAATGATGCACCGAAGTAAACGTAGGTGGCACCCCCGCCGCCGCCTGGTAGTTAATCCAGTTCACGCTCCCCGACATCCCCAGACAACTAACATCCGAGATCAATAAGTTATTCGTTACCGCGCTTGCTACCGTCGCGAAGTTAGCCGAGGGGAAACTCGCATACTCCGGCCACTGCACATGCCCTCCGTGGATCTCCACCCCGTTCGCCCCTACATAGAACGCCGATACCGCCGGCGAGTCCGCATACACATCCGTCCACACCGACCCAGCCCCGCCCGTATCCTGCACCACGTAATTCGTCGCATATGAAGCATTCGTAGCCGTCGAAGACGCAGCCGTATTCGAGCAAGGCGCCGTAGCACACGTGTACGGATACCCGAACCCATGGATCCCGTACCCCGTGTTCCCCGTTCCCTCATTCCACACCGCCGCCGTCAACGCATTCCGCACCAGAATCGTGTGCATCACGCTGTCGATCGCCGTTTTCTGCAAGTGAATCCCGTACCCCGGCCGCGCCCCAGGCGCAAATGAAGCCGAACTGTAACTTACCGTCACATTCCGCAGCAGCGACCCCATCTGGTGCCCGTTCGCCGTCGAACCTTCTCCCAGCAGCAGCCCCTCCCCCGTCGTATCGTTCACGCTCACCGAGTCCATCAGCATCCCGCGCGCCCACTGGAACTCAAACCCGTGCACCGCGTTCTTCCCCGCCAGAATATTCAGGTCCTTGAACGTGCACCCCTCCGTCAACGCCGCGTTGCCCAGAAAAAAAACATCCCCGCCCAGCGGCCCAGGCACCGTCAACGTCGTCGCCGTCGTCCCGATGTTCGCCCCCACCGCCGACCCAGCCGACCCAATCACCCCAACACAGGCCCCGTTCACCGGCTCTGTCAGCGTCGCCGTCACCGGAAAAACCCCTGGCCCCAGCCAGATCGTCTGGTTTTTGCCGGTGGCTGCGGCAGCGGCCACTGCCGCCGTCCATGCCGCGTTCAACGACCCATATGTCGACCCATCCACCGTGATTGTCCCGTTCACCGTCGCCGCCGTCAGCGCGCCCCCTACCTTCGCCGCCCCCGCTGCCGTCAACGTTCCCGTCACTTGCGCCGCCCCGCTCACCGCAAGCGTGCTCCCAAACTGCGCTGGTACCCCCGCCCACAACGATCCCGTCCCGCCCTGCCCCCACACCTTGAACAGGTTCGCCCAGCCCGACCCCGTCCAGTTGTCATACTCAATCCCACCGCCATACCCCGTGGCTGCCCCGCCCACATTCCCCGGTCCTCCCCCATTGCAA
>JAABUX010003925.1_pt1 | contig 19270 bp, 16 predicted proteins | sample 5561851 | NCBI WGS metagenome assembly JAABUX01 (sample SAMN10711883, study PRJNA513361) | rock metagenome | isolation source: Antarctica rocks | place: Antarctica: Victoria Land, Richard Nunatak red sandstone | collected 2016-01-03 | reverse complement strand
GACGATCGAATCGTCGCTCGGGCGATCCGTCAACACCAAATCACGCAACGCGCTGCACCCGCTCCGTTCCGATGGGCGATTGTGCAACAGGCTCCATAGTGACACCCTATCCGGCGCGAAGCGCCGCTCCCGCGCGAGCGGGTTCGTGCATGGGCGCAGAAAGGACGGGTCATCGTGGCCGAGCCCGGGCCGGCCGCTTTGGTGTTGCGATTGGGATGGCGGTATTCAGAACCGTAGAACGGGTGACCGCCTGCGGCATCAATTTATCCCGGCGGAGCTGCATTTGTTTTCAAACCGTCATCGACAGGTTCCGTTTGGCATACGACGCCAGGATCAGCTTGCGAGCCAGCTGTTCCAACGTTCCAGCGTCGCCGCTCTATTCGCCTCGACCCAGGCGCCATCGATGTTGGCCATTTGAGCCAGCATGGCCGGGCTCGACACGATCTCGTGCTTCAGCTCCGGACTTATCAAGGTCAGTCCTTCCCGATTAGTGGTCGCGTAGCCCATTTCCCGCGCGCAGGCGGCGTGGTTCTGGGGGTTAGCCATGTAGAAATTGATAAAGGCGACCGCCGCGTTCGAGTGCGGGGCGCCTTTCAGGATCGCCCAGGAACCGAGATCCGCAGCGGCTTGGTTATAGGTCCAGTCCAGGCTGACGCCGCCCTGCTTCGCCGCGTATGCAGTACCGCTCCACAGCGGGGCCATCTGGATATCGCCGGAGCGAACCATGTCCACGGATTGCGCACCCGTTTTCCACCAGATGTCGATGGCGGGCTTGATCTCGTCCAGCTTGCGGAAGGCGCGGTCCAGGTTCAGCGGAAACAGCTTGTCGGGCGGCACCCCGTCCGCCATCAGGGCGAACAGCAGGGTGTTGTTCCACGGGTTGCCGTAGGACGGCAGGCTGCGGTGGCCCGGGAAGTCCTTCACGTTCCAGAAATCCGCCCAGCTCGCCGGCGCACGCCGGTCCTTGAACGCGGCCGGATCCCAGGCCAGCACCACGCCGCCGGTCAGGTATTGCACGCCGTAGCGGCCGCAGATGCCGGGAATGCCGTCCGCGGCCACGTTCGGCATCGCGTGGCAATCGCCGAGATCCTCGAGATAGGGCGCGAGCCGGCCCAACTCGTAGAACTGCGGGGAGATGATGTCCCATTCCACGCGCCCGGCAGCGCTCATGGCCGCGGTCTTGGCTATCATGTCGCCGTAGGACGTGGCGACCGGCACCACCCGCGTGCCAGGTGGCGGCGGTGAACGGGTCGAAGAAATACTGCTTCAGCGCCTTCTCGAACGAGCCGCCGGTGGTGCGGATGACGACCCTGTCCTCCAGCTTGCCCTGCGCCCGGACCGGCCGGCCTGCGCCCGCTGCCAGCGCAGCCGCTCCTGTAAGGATGGTCCGGCGCCCAATATGCATGGCTCTGCCTCCCCGTTTGCTCAGCGCGCGAAGCGCGACAAGGCCCGATCGAGCTCGTCGCGCAGGTTGTAGTAGCGGCCCACCAGCGGCAGGAACCACGGCTTGCCGGCATAGGTGGGCCGGGTCGGAAACGCCCCGTCATCGAAGCCGCAGGGGCGGTTCTGCATGCCCGCAATCTTCAGGCCGATCTGGCGGCCCAGGTACGACATGCGGACGACGCCGCTGCTGTTGCAGCCGGCGACGAAGTGCAGCCCGTCCTTGCTGCCCATATGCGGCACGTGGTCGAAGGTGAAGGCGATCTGGCCTTTCCAGGTGTGCGACACCTTCACGCCACGCAGCTGCGGCCAGACCCGGCATAGGTGGCCGTGCAGGAGCGCCCCGGCCTCCCGCTCGTCCCCGTCGTGCCACTTGGCCCGCCCGGCGAACACGATGCGCCGGCCGTCGGGCGAGCGGCGGAAGGCGTAGATGGCGCGCTTGGAGTCGCCGCCCGTCCGGTTGGTCGGCAGGCATTCCGCCGCCAGGTCCTCCGGCATCTCCTCCGTCGCCATCATGTAGGCGGTCACGGGCACCAGGCCGCGGCGGATGTCGGGCGTGAGCGTGCCGGTGTAGCCGTTGGTCGCCACCACCACCTGCTCCGCATCCACCGTGCCACGGGCGGTCCGGAGGCGGAAGCCACCGGGCACGGCTAACAGGCTCAGCACGCGGGCCCCGCCGCACAGGACGACGCCCGCCTCCTCCGCCAACCGGCGAAATTCGCGGTGTAGCTTGGCGGGCTGCAGCGCGCCGGCCTCCTCCGTCACCGTGCCGCCGAAGTAGAAGTCGCTGCCGATCTCCCGCCGCTGTTCTTCCCGCGGCACGGCTTGGATGGTCATGCCCAGGCTGCGGCGCTGCTCCTCCGCCCGGCTCACCATTGCCTCGTACGCCGCACGGCTATGGGCGCCCAGGAAGCGGCCGCGCCGCACGTAGTTCACGTCCAGCCGCTCCGTGTGGATCAGGTCGCGCAGGTAGTCCCAGGCGCGGACCGCGTCGTCCTTGATGATGGCGGCGCGCTCGGCGCCCACCTGCTGTTCCAGTTTCGGCGGCAGCTTGCCGATGCCGCCGACATGCCCGTGGTTGCGGGTGCTGGCGCCGAAGCCGGGCTCGCCGGCCTCCAGCACGGCGGCGGCGATGCCGTTCTGCGCCAAGGCCAGCGCCGCCATCAGCCCGCAATACCCTCCGCCGATCACCGCCACGTCCACCTTGGCCGGCAAGTCGGCGGGTGCGGGCTGCGGCGGCGCGTCCTCCCACCAGAACGGCTTGGCCTGCCAGTCCGCGGTCAGCACGTTCGCCGGGCTCATGCGCCCAGCCCGATGCCGCCGTCGACGACCGGTTGCGTGCCCGTCACCATCCGCCCGCCTTCGATCAGCCACAGCACCGCGTCCGCCACGTCGTCCGGCGTGGCGACGTCGGCCATCGGCGCTTTTGCCCGGGCATCGCCCAGGATCTGCTCGTATCGCTCTGGGCCGACGCCTTCCATCAGCCAGCGCCCGGTCAGGTAGTCCGGGCACACCGCGTTCACCCGCACGGACGGCGCCAGCGCGCGGGCCAGCGATTTCGTCAACGTGTTCAGCGCGCCCTTGGACGCCGCGTAGGGGATGGAGCTGCCGTCCCCCACCGCCCCGGACACGGAGGAGATGTTGACCACCGCGCCCCACCCGGACGCGCGCAGGTACGGCGCCGCCGCCCGCACCATCTGGAAAGGCCCGGTGACGTTGACGGCGAAGATGCGGGCGAAGTCGGCGGCGTCGAGCGCGTCCATGTCGCTATGGGGCACGAACCGGGTGGTGCCGGCCGCATTGACCAGCGCGTCGATACGGTCCCAGGCGTCCGCCACCGTTCCCACCATCCGGCGGCAGTCGGCATCGTCGGCGACGTCCCCCCGCAGCGTCATCGCTTCCACGCCACGGGTCCGGGCCGAAGCGGCCACCGCTTCTGCCGCGTCGGCGCTGGCGCGGTAGTTGATCGCGACGTTCCAGCCACGAGCAGCGAGCGAACCGGCGCAGGCAGCCCCCACCCCCGTGGCCGCCCCCGTCAGCAACGCGACGCGACGGTCAGGCACCGACGCGCACCCCGGCGGGTTCCGCCCCCAGCACGCCCAGTTCGGTGAATAGCGTCCGCAGCCGGTCCAGCTCGGCGGCGGCCAGGGGATGGGCCGGCAGGCGGGGGATGCCGGCGGGCAGGCCCAACAGGTTGAGCAGCGCCTTCAGCGCCGCCGGCGGCGTTCCCGTTTCCAGCAGGAAGGTGTAGGCGCGGGCGACGTTGAGGTGCAGCCGACGGCTCTCGGTGCAAGTCGGGCCCCGCGCCAGCTCAACGATGCGCGCGGCGTCGCGGCCGAACAGGTCCACCCCCGTGGACAGCACGCCCGCCGCCCCCAGCGCCAGGCCGGGCATCAGCAGGTAGCCGCAGCCCATGAAGATGCTGATCCGATCGCCGAAGCGGGCAATCCCCTCCGACACGTCCAGGAATTGGCGGGAAGATTCCTTGATCCCCACCAGGTCGATCTCGTCGATCAGCTGCTGCAGCGTGTCGCCTTCCACCGCGACCCCGAAATGGTGCGGGTTGTTGTAGGCGATCACCGGCAGGTTCACCGCGCGGTAGATCTCCCGGTAGCGTCCCACGACTTCGGCGCGAGTCGAAGTGCCGATATACGGCGCTGGGCTGACCAGCACCGCATCCACCCCGGCCGCGGCAGCCACCTCCACCATCTTGATCGTGTCGCCGGCGGTGAAGGCGTGGGTGCCCATCGAGCCCATCACCACCGGCACCCGGCCGGCCGCGACGCGCACGGCCGTTTCGGCCAGCGCCTGACGCTCCGTGACCGTCAGCAGCGACGCTTCGCCGTTGTCGGCGGCGATGGCGAGACCGGCCGATCCCTGGGCGATGTGCCATTCGAGGATGGTGGCGAAGGCCGACATGTCCAGCGCGCCATCCGGGCCGAACGGGGTGACGGTGACGGAGAACAGTCCTCCAAGGCGGCGTGTGGACGTCATCGCTGCTGCTCCGGCTCGTGGCCAGTTCGTCGTTCGCGGGTATAAAAGCACGGCTTGACGAAATTGGCCAGGTAACCTGATGAACGTCGTGGTAATCGGCGCCGGCATCGTGGGCATCGCGGCGGCACGCTGGCTGCAGCGGGACGGCCACGCGGTGACGGTGGTGGACCCGGCCCCGCCCGGCACGGGAGCGTCGATGGGCAATGCCGGCTGCTTCAGCCCGTCCTCTATCGTTCCGCTATCCGGCCCCGGCACGCTGCGGCAGGTGCCGGGCTGGTTGCGCGACCCGGCGGGGCCGCTGGCGCTGCGCTGGCGCTACCTGCCACGGGCGGCGCCATGGCTGCTGCGGTTCGTCCAGGCGGGCCGGGGCGACCGGGTGACGGCGCAGGCGACCGCCCTCGCCCGCCTTCTGGCGCCCGTGCACAGCAGTCTGCACACGCTGCTGCACGATGCCGGTGCCGCCGAGCTCGCCCGGCGGGACGGGTCGCTGATCGTGTACCGGACGGAGGCCGGCTGGCGCGGCGGGCAGGATGGATGGGCACTGCGCCGGGCCAACGGCATCGAGTGGAAGGAGCTGGACGGCGGTGCCCTGCGCGCGCTGGATCCCGGCCTGGCGCCGGGCCTGTTCCGCGGCGTCCTGCTGCCGGGCAACGGCCACGCGATCGACCCGCACGCGATGGTGCGCCGCCTGGCCGAGGCGTTCGCGCGTGACGGCGGCCGCTTCTTGCAGGCACCGGCCACCGGGTTCGAAACTGTCGGCGGCCGGCTGCGTGCCGTGCACACCGGCGCCGGGCCGGTCACGGCCGGCGCGGCCATACTGGCCGCGGGGGCGCATTCCGGCCCGCTGGCCCGCCAGCTGGGCGACCGGCTGCCGCTGGAAACCGAGCGCGGCTACCACCTGACCCTCCGGCAGCCGGAGGTGATGCCCCGCTTGCCGACCCTGCACGCCGAGGACCGCTTCGTGCTGACGCCCATGGCCGCCGGACTGCGGCTGACGGGGACGGTGGAACTCGCCGGGCTGAAGGCGCCCCCGGACTGGCGCCGCGCCCGCAGGCTGCTGCCGCTGGCGCAGGCGCTCTATCCAGGGCTGGCGCCCGGTGGCGGGGCGGACCGCACCTCCGTGTGGATGGGCCACCGGCCGAGCATGCCCGACTCGCTGCCGGTGATCGGCCGGTCCCGCCTGTGCCCGGATGTGGTGTATTCGCTCGGCCATGGGCATCTGGGGCTGACGGGAGCGCCGTTCACCGGCCGCCTGGTGGCGGAGCTGGTGGCGAATCGCCCACCTGCGATTGACCTGGCCCCCTACGCGCCCGCCCGGTTCGCCTGACCGGCACTGCGGGCCGCAAGCCGCCGCTCGATCGCGTCCCTCGTCTTGTAGTAGCCGCCCACCGCCGGCAGGAACCACGGGCGCCCGCCATAGCCCGGCCGGCCGGGGAAGGGCAGCCCGTCGAAGCCGCACTGCACGGCGTTGCCCCCAATGATCTTGTGCGCCACCTGCCGCCCCAGGTACGACATCATCACCACCCCGCTGCCCTGGCAACCGGCGGCATAGTACAGCCCGTCCACCTCCCCCATGTGCGGCAGCCTGTCGAAGGTGAAGCAGACCAGCCCCTTCCAGCAGTGGGTGACGCGGTAGGTTTTCAGCACTGGCCAAACCTCGCTCATGAAGCGGTGCAGGATGGGGGTCGCCGCTCGCTCGCCAATATCGCGCCAGCGAGCGCGGCCGGCGAAGATCACCCGGCGGCGATCGGGCGATAGGCGGAATGCGAACAGCGAGCGCTTGGTGTCGCCGCACATGCGGTTGGTGGGCAGGATGGCGTGGGCGACATCCGCCGGCAGCTCCTCCGTCGTCGCCATGTAGGCCGTCACCGGCACCACCCGGCGGCGCACATAGGGGTGGAAGCGCGGGCTGATCGCCCCGGTATACGCGTTGGTGGCGACGAACACCTTGTCCGCCCGCAGGTCCCCTTTGGCGGTGCGCACGGTGAAGGCGCCGTGCCGCCCCTCGATGGCGTGGACAGCCGCGTTGCCAACGATCCGTGCCCCGGCGTGTTCCGCCAGCCGCCAAAACGCCCGATGCAGCTTGGCCGGCTGCAAACCGCCGGACTCCGCCACGAGTAGCGCGCCGTAGTAGAAATCGCTGCCGATTTCCGCGTGCTGCTCGTCCCGCGGCAGCATCCGGGTGTGGTAGCCGAAATTGCGCGCCAGCTCCTCCCCGCGCCTCACCTGGCGCTGGTAGGCTCCCGGGGTGTGGGCGGCGGTCAGGCGGCCGGAGTCGCAGTAGTCCACCTCCAGCGCCTCGTCCGCGATGATCTGCTTGAACTCCACGAACGAGTCGCGGGCGTTCTTGCGAATCCGGTCCGCCCGTTCGGTGCCGAGCGTGCGGTCGAGCTCCGCCGGCAGCTTCAGTCCGCCGCCGACCATGCCGTGGTTGCGCGTGGAAGCGCCAAAGCCCGGGTCCCGCGCGTCCAGCACTGTCACCGAAAGGCCGTGCCGGGCCAGTATGCGCGCGGCGGACAGCGCGGTGTAGCCGCTGCCCACGATCGCGACGTCCGTGCGGGATGGCAGCTCGCCCTGCGCGGGCGCGAGCGGCAGTTCGTCCCACCAGTAAGGGCGTGCCTGCCAGTCGGGATGCAGGGAAGCGCTCGGCATCGGCGATCTCCTCAGGGCGGCGCAGCCTAGCGGCGAAGTCGACGGGTTGCCAGACCAATTGCCCGCACTACACTGGCGAACACCGCGTGCTAGCGTCCGTGCTGGCCCGACGACCACCCATCGGCAAGCGAGGTAACCCGCCATGCCCCAGACCTGTCCGGCCCCTGCGTGAGCGGCACGATCACCGGCCTGTCCGTGGGCATCCACGACGTATGGCGCCGCTACGGCGCGGTGACGGCGGTGGGCGGCGTGTCGCTGTCCGTGGTGGCGGGGGAGTTCGTGTCGCTGCTGGGCCCGTCCGGCTCGGGCAAGACCACGCTGCTGATGATGCTGGCCGGGTTCGAGCAGCCGGATACCGGGCGGCTGACCGTGGGTGACCGGGACCTGACCCGGGTGGCGCCCAACAAGCGCAACATCGCCATGGTGTTCCAGCGCTACGCCCTGTTCCCGCACATGACGGTGGCGGAGAACATCGCCTTTCCGCTGCGCACGCGCGGGATCGGTCGGGCGGAGCGGGATGTCCGCATCCGCCGGGCTCTGGAAATGGTGAAGCTGGACGCTCATGCCGCGCGCAAGCCGTCCGAGCTGTCCGGCGGGCAGCAGCAGCGCGTGGCGCTGGCGCGGGCCATCGTGTTCGACCCGCCGGTGATCTTGATGGACGAGCCGCTAGGCGCGCTGGACAAGAAGCTGCGCCAGCACATGCAGATCGAGCTGAAGCAACTGCAGCGCCGGCTGGGCGCCACCGTGATCTACGTGACGCACGACCAGGAGGAAGCGCTGACCATGTCGGACCGCGTCGCCGTGATGAACGGCGGCCGGCTCGCACAGCTCGGCCCGCCGCGCGACCTGTATGACCGGCCGGCGGACGCCTTCGTAGCCGACTTCATCGGCGAGATGAACCTGCTGCCCGGCACGGTGCAGGCGGTGTCCGGCGGGGTCTGCACCGTGGCCGTGGACGGCGGCAGCGCCCACGGCACGGCCGTCGCGCCGGCGGCGGCGGGTGACGCCGCCCGGATCGCGGTGCGGCCGGAGCACATCGTCTTGGCGCCCGCCGGCCCCGGCGGCGAGGGGCTGCGCGGCCGGTTGGGAGAGATCGTGTTCAACGGCGCCACGATGGCCATGCGCGTCGAGATGCCAGGGGGCGCAGTGCTGCGCGCTGATATCGGCAGCCGGGCTGCACCCGGGCTGCAACCCGGCGACTCAGTCTGCGCAACGTGGCGAGCCGAGGACGCCATCGTATACCCCGGTGGAGGCGCATGAGCGTCACGATGCTCGAGGCGGCGCCCGTTTCCGCCCCGCCTGCGCCCGTGCGGGCGACATCGTTCCGCGGCCAGCTATCGCTCCCGCTGACGCTGCTGCTGATTGCGCCCCTCATCCTGCTGTTAGGCTGGGCCTTCTTCCTGCCGATCGGCCGGCTGCTGCTGACCAGCGTCACCGACCCGGCACCCGGCCTCGGCAACTACCGCCGGCTTTGGGCGGAGCCGCTCTACCTTCAGGTGATCTTGCGCACGATCCTGATCGCGCTGGCCTGCACGGTATCTTGCCTCCTGCTCGGCTACCCCGCCGCGGCGGCCATGGCGAGGCCGGGCAAGCTGATGCCGAAGCTCGCGGCCGTTTGCGTGCTGGTGCCGCTCTGGACCTCCGCGCTGGTGCGGTCCTACGCCTGGATCGCGCTGATGGAACGGCGCGGCGTGATCAACACGGTGCTGATGGACTGGGGCGTCATCGCCCGCCCGCTGACCATGCTCTACACGAACGGCGCGGTGCTGGTCGGCATGACCCACATCCTGCTGCCCTTCATGGTGCTGCCGATCTATTCCGCGCTGCGCTCGCTGCCGGCCGACCTGCCGAATGCGGCGGCGAACCTGGGGGCCGGGGCGGTGCGCATTTTCCTGACGGTCGTGTTGCCGTTGTCGCTGCCCGGCGTGTTCGCCGGGTGCCTGCTGGTATTCGTCATGTCACTGGGATTTTACATCACGCCTGCCCTGCTCGGCGGGCCGCGCACGCTGATGATCGCGACCCTGATCGGCCAGCAGGCGACCGAGCTGCTGAACTGGCCCTTCGCCGGTGCGATCTCCTGCGTGCTGCTGGTGCTGTCTGTGGGGTTGACGGTCGCGTTCAAGCGGCTGCTGCGGCTGGACCGGGCCGTGTCGCATGAGTAGCGGCCGGCCGCGTGCGCCGGGTTGGGAGTGGGCATTCAGGCTGGTGGCCGTTGCCGTGCTGCTGTTCCTGGTGCTGCCGACGCTGATCATTCTGCCGATGTCGTTCAGCCCGACAACCTACCTGCACTTTCCGCCGACCGGCTTCTCGCTGCGCTGGTACCGCGCCTACCTGTTCGACCCCGACTGGATCGACTCGACGGTGTTCTCCGCGGAAATCGCGGCTTGGACCACCCTGGCCAGCACGGTGATCGGCACCATGGGATCGATGGCGCTGGTGCGCGGCCGGCTGCCCGGCCGGCAGACCGTCGAGGCGCTGCTGCTGGCACCGCTGATCGTGCCGCCGATCATCGTGGCGATCGGCGTCTACCTCCAGTTCGCGCCGCTAGGGCTGACAGGTACGCGGCTCGGCTTCACACTGATCCACACGGCTTTGGCAGTACCTTACGTGGTGCTGGTGGTGACGGCGGCGTTGCAGCGCCTGCCACCCTCGCTGGAGCTCGCCGGGCTGAACCTGGGGGCATCCCGCCTGACCTGCTTCCGGCGCATTACTCTGCCGCTGATTGCCCCGGCGGTGCTGGCCGGGGCGGTGTTCGCCTTCCTGGCCTCGTTCGACGAGACGGTGGTGTCGTTCTTCATCTCCGGCACGGAGCACAAGACGGTCACGCGCAAGATGTTCGAGGATATCGAGTTCAACCTGTCCCCGGTGATCGCGGCGGCCTCCACCCTGTTCGTGGCCGTGACGTTGCTTCTCATGTGGCTGGCCAGCGCCTCCCGCAGGACGGCGGCGCAGCAAGCCGGCTAGAAAGCGAGGGTGCGGTCCAGCCGGTCGCGCAGGTTGTAGTAGCCGCCGACCACCGGCAGGAACCACGGCCGGCCCCGGTAGCCCGGCAAGGTTGGAAACGCCGTGCCGTCCAGGCCGCACGGCCGGCTCTGCTGCCGCAGGATCTTCAGCCCGATCTGGTGGCCCAGAAAGCTCATCATCGCCACCCCCGCGCCCTGGCAGCCCGCCGCGTAGTGCAGCCCGTCGACCTCGCCCATGTGCGGCAGGAAGTCGAAGGTGAATCCGACGAACCCCTTCCAGCAATGCGACACCCGCACGCCGCGCATCTGCGGCCAGACGCCGGTCATGAAGCGGTGCAGGATGGCGGCGGCTCGGCGCTCGTCGATGTCGCGGAACTTGGCGCGGCCGGCGAACACCACCCGCCGCCCGTCCGGCGAGCGGCGGAACGCGTACAGCGCCCGTTTCGTGTCCCCGCCCGTGCGGTTGCGGGGCAGTACGTCGTGCGCCAGCTCCTCCGGCATCGGCTCCGTCGCTATCATGAAGGCGGTCACGGGAATGATCCTGTCCCTCACGAAGGGCGTCGCCGCGCCGCTATAGGCGTTGGTGGCGATCACCACGTGCTCCGCTTCCACCGGGCCGCGCGCGGTCTGCACGCGGAACCCGCCCGGTATGCGGGTGACCGCTTCCACCCGGGCCTGTCCGCGCACCGTGGCGCCCGCCTTTTCCGCCAGGCGGCGCATCTCCCGGTGCAGCTTGGCCGGCTGCAACGCCCCGGCTTCCGCGATGGTGATGCCGCCGTAATAGAAATCGCTGCCGATCTCCTCCCGCTGCCGTTCCCGCGGGACAACCTCGACCGTCAGCTTCAACCCCGTCCGCATCGCATCCGCCCGGGCGTGCAGCTTGTCGAACGCGCCGGGGCTGTGGGCCGCCAGGAAGCGGCCGCGCTGGACGTAGTCGACTTGGAGACGCTCGCCGGCGATCAGCGCGCGGATGAAATCCGTGGACTCCACCGTATCCTGCCGGATCAGCGCCGCGCGTTCGAAGCCTACGAGCTCGTCCAGCTTCGCCGGCAGCTTGCCGCCGCCGCCGATATGGCCGTGGTTGCGGCTACTGGCCCCTGCCCCCGGGTCGCCGCCGTCCAGCACCAGCACGGCGCCGCCGGCGGCGGCCAGTACCCGGGCGGCGCACAGCCCGCAATACCCGCTGCCGACCACCGCCACGTCGACCCGGGCAGGCAACGGCCCGTTCGCCGGCTGTAACGGCGCCTCGTCAAGCCAGAGCGGGGTGGGACGGAAGTCGTCTGTCAGCACGCCGCCGGCGCTCACGCGATCTCCCGCTCTTCGCGCAGGTCGCGGATACTGCGGCGCAGCGCGTGCAGCGTTTGGTCCAGGTCGGCGCCGTCATGCGCGGCGGAGCATGGGCCGCCGGGCCAGGCCGACAGGTCCACGCCATGGTTGCGCATGGCGATGCGCAGCTTCAGCCCGACCGGGTTGTCGCGGGGGATCTTCAGTTCTGCGAAGCCGAGCGCCACCGGGTCGAACCGCGTCGGGTCGATTGGTAGCCCTTTCGGATTGACGAAAATATGCAGTCCCGTGTGTGTGCCGTAGGCGCCCCAGGGCACGCCTTCCTCCACCAGCACCTGCTGCGCGCCCGCCCGCAGCGCGGCGGCATAGGCGTGGGTGCGCTCCAGCGCGTCCGTGTCGCGCAGGATCTGCAGCGTGGCGATGCCGGCGGCGGCGGATACGGGGTTGGCGTTGTAGGTGCCCTGGTGGCCGATCTTCTCCACCCCGCGCCGGGCGGCCTGTTCCGGGTCCAAGAGCTCCAGCAGGTCGCGCCGGCCGGCCACGGCGCCGCCGGGCATGCCGCCGGCTAGGATCTTCGCAAGCGTCGTCAGGTCCGGCGTGATGTTCAGCACGCTTTGCGCCCCGCCGAGGGCGACGCGGAACCCGGTCACCACCTCGTCGAAGATCAGAACGATGCCGTGCTTCGCCGTTTCCTCCCGCAGGAGCTGCACGAAGGCGGGCTCGACAGGAACCTGGCCGTAATTGGACCCGGTCGGCTCGATGATCGCGGCAGCGATGGACGAACCGTGCTCCGCCATCGCAGCCCGCAGTCCGGCGGCATCGTTGGGCGTGACCAGCATCACGTTCCCGGCCACCTCCGGCAGCACGCCGGGCGTGGGCGTGCCGTCGAAATGGTTCACCACGCCGAATGCCACGTGGTCGTGCCAGCCGTGGAAGTGGCCGCGGAACCGCAGCAGCTTGGGCCGGCCAGTCGCGGCGCGTGCGATGCGGAACGCCATCATGGTCGCTTCCGTGCCCGACGCGGTGAACCGCACCAGCTCGGCCGAGGGCACGGCGGCGGTGACCAGCTCCGCCCAGCGCGTTTCCATCTCGTGGTTGGCGCCGTAGTGCGAGCCGCGGCCGAGCTGCTCCACGATCCGGGCCGTCACCTCCGGATGCGCGTGGCCGAGGATCAGCGCGCCGTGGCCGCCCTGGTAATCGACATAGGTGGTGCCATCCAGGTCCCGCTTGCGGGCGCCACTGGCGCTGTCCACGTAGATCGGGTGCGGAAGCATGTAGCGCACGTCGTGGGTGACGCCGCCGGGCAGGCTGTGCCGGGCCGCCTGATACGCCATGGCGGACCGCCCGGTCCGTGCCGCGTAAGCCGCGAGGATGGGCGAATTGCTGCCGACCACGTCGTTCACCGCCGTGCTCCAGCGGTCACGCCGACACCCACGCATTCCAGCGGTTCAGCATGGTGGCGCGGTTCGCGTTCAGCCAGGCGGCGTCGACCTTAATGATGCCGGCCAGCATCTCCGGGGAGGAGATCAGCTCCTTCTTCTCTTCCGGGCTCAGCATGGCGTGGCTGGCGAGGTTGGAGGTCGTGTAGCCCATCTCCTTCGAGAAGGCAGCGTGGTGCTCGGGATTGGCCATGTAGAAGTTGATGAACGCCCGGGCGGCGTTCGGGTGCGGCGCGCCCTTCAGGATGCACCAGGCGCCGAAATCGGCGATGGACTGGTTGTAGGTCCAGTCCAGGGAGATGCCGGACCGCTTGCCGGCATAGGCCGTGCCGCTCCACATCATGGACATGGCGATCTCGTCGCTGTCCCACATGGTCAGGCTCTGGTTGCCGGTGCGCCACCAAGTCGCGACGTCCGGCTTAATGGCGTCCAGCTTGTGGAATGAGCGGTCCAGGTCCAGCGGGAACAGCTTGGCGGCGGGAACGCCGTCGGCCAGCAGCGCCAGCATCAGCGTCGCCCAGGGGCTGCCCGTGTTGGGCAGGGCGCGGCGGCCGGGGAAGGTCTTGGTGTCCCAGAAATCCGCCCAGCGCTGCGGAACCTTGTCCTTATAGGACTTCGGGTTCCACGCTAGCACCTGCGCGCCCGTCAAATAAAGCACCCCCCAGCGGCCGCACGAGCCGGGAACGCCGTCGGCCGCCACGTTCGGCATGCTGCCGCAATCGCCCAGATCTTCCAAGTATTGGGAGATGGTGGCCAGCTCGGTATATTGCGGGGAGATGATGTCCCATTCCACGTTGCCTGCCGCCTGCATGGCCGCCGACTTGGCCATCATGTCGCCGTAGGACGCCGCGACCGGCACCACGCGCACCCCCGTGGCGGCGGTGAACGGGTCGAAGAAGTTGCGCTTCAGCGCCGCCTCGAACACGCCGCCGGTGGTGCGGATGACCACCGTGGATTCCAGCCCGTCCGCGGCGGCTGCGGCGGGGCGGGGCAGCAAGGGGGCTGCCGCCGCTACAGCGGCGAGGGACAGCACGTGGCGTCGGCTTGGGTTCATGGTGGTCGCTCCCTGGTTGATCGCAGCGGACGGGCTGCGCGCCTCAGACATTCTGGCAGAGCCGCCGGGATTCGAGGATGGCCGCGTGGATGCCCCGGTGCACCACCGCGTCCCCGACCCGCCACATCGCGAAGCCGTCCACGGGCATAGACTGCGCCTTTCCCCCGGCCAGCAAAGCCAGGTCGACCACACCGCCATTAGCCGAGAGCGGGGACAGCGTATCGTAAAGCGCGGTGTTCGGCTCCGATCCCGCCTCCATCACCACATGGTCGACCACAAACATCTCAGCAGCACCCGTGTAGGTGTTGTGCAGCTCGGCCCGGACGCGGTTGCCCTCGCGCGTAATGGCAGCCAGCTCGCGGTCGGGCAGCAGGGCGGCGCCGTGCCCGTAGAGCGATTCGAGGTATTGGGGGCGGTTCACTTCGCCCATGCCATTGCCCAGGGATCGCTCGGGCGTTGCCACCGTCAGCCGGATGTCGTCCCGGGCGGCGAGCGTCGCGGCGCAGGATAGTCCCTGGTGACCGCCGTGGTCGTCGAAGAACAGCACCTCGCCCCTGACGGTCCTCGCGCCGGTCAGCACGTCCCAGGTGGAGACGAGCAAGCCATCGGGGTCGTCCACGTCGCCGAAGGTGGGCAAGCCGCCCGTCGCGTCCACCACGATGTCCGGCCGGCGGGCGAGCACGTCGGATCCCTCCATGAAAAAGCCCAGGTGCACGGCCACGCCGGCATGGGCGTTCTCCCGCGCCAGCCAGCCGACGATCTCGCTGATCTCGGCCCGGCCGCGGGCACGGGCCGCGATCAGCACCTGGCCGCCCAGCTTCTCGCCCGCCTCGAACAGGCTGACAGCGTGGCCGCGCAGGGCACAAACCCGGGCAGCCTCCAGCCCGGCAGGACCGCCGCCCACCACTACCACGCGATAGCGGCGCCCGCTGCTGGGGCCGACATGCTGCGGCACCGTCGCTTCACGCCCGGTTGCCGGATTGTGGATGCACACGCTGCTGCCGCCGTGCAGCGCGCCGTCCAGGCAGTTGCGGGCGCCGACGCAGGGGCGGATGCGGTCCACCTCCCCCCGTTGCAGCTTGGCCACGATGTCCGGGTCCGCCATGTGGCCGCGCGTCATCGCGACCATGTCGAGCATATCGTTCGACACTGCGTGCCGGGCCGTTTCCAGGTCGGTGATGCGGGTGCCGTGGAACACCGGCAGTCCGGTGCGGGCGCGGATGGCGGCGGCCAGCCGCAGGAACGGGGCGGTCGGCGTGCCCATGCCGGGCATGTTGCGGGACATGCCGGCCTCGCTCCACGCGTTGCCGCCCAGCACGTTGATCACGTCGGTCCGCCCGGCAGCGGCCAGGTACGCTGCCACCTCCCCGCAGTCCGTGGCCGAAAGCCCGCCCTGCATCATCTCGTCGCCCGACAGGCGCATGGAGATGATGAAGTCCTCACCCACCGCGCCACGCACGGCTTCCAGCACCTCGCAGGCGAAGCGGGCGCGGTTGACGAAGCTGCCGCCGTATGCGTCCGTGCGCCGGTTCGCCAGCGGCGACAGGAACTGGCCCAGCAGGTGGCTGGTCGCCAGCAGCTCTACCCCGTCCAGCCCGGCAGCGCGGCACCGGCCGGCGGCGGCGGCGAACGCGGCGGTGATGCGGGCGATGTCGTGCCCTCCCATCGGTTTGGCGAAGGAGCGACCAAGCGGCTCCCGCACCGCACTCGGCGCGATGATCGGCAGCAGGGCGCCGCGCCCGGCCTGCGTCCGGCGGCCCATGTGCGACACCTGGCACATCAGGGCGCAGTTATGGGCATGGATGCGGTCCGCGAACTGGCGGAACGGCGCGATGCAGCGGTCGGTCGAGACGTCAATATGGCCGGACGGGGCGTCGGCCGATACGGTCGAGTTGCCGCCGAACATGGTCAGCGCCAGGCCGCCCCGGGCTTTTTGCTCGTGGTAAAGCTGGTAGCGCTCGCCGGGCAGGCCGGCCTCCGCGTAGCCGGGCGCGTGGGCGGTGGACATCACCCGGTTCTTGAAGGTGACACCCTTCACCGTCAGCGGCCGGAGCAGCGGGTCGTCACGCAACGGCAGGCGCCTTTGCTCCGGCGAACCGGGCGGGGTCGAAGGCGGGGACTGCGGGCGCTCGGCCCAGCATCACGGACGCCATCATCTCCGCCGCAGCCGGGCTGAGCGCGAAACCCGTGTGCACGGCGCCCAGCACCCAGGCATTGGCGATGCCGGGAAGCGCCCCGGCCAGCGGCAGGTTGTCCGCCACCCGCGCTTCCAGCCCCAGCCAGGTCCGCACCGCCCGCGCCTGCACCAGGGCCGGCACCGTGGCACAGGCCAGGCGAAGATTGCCGACCACGTGCTCCGGGACCACCTCCCGCGGGCCGTCCTCCAGGCTGCCGATACCCTGCCAGCCGCCCCCGATCAGGACCGCGCCGTTGTCCACCTGCTTCAACGACAATGTGTCGGTCGCGGTGCCGAGCAAGGTTCGGATCATCCGAGGCTGCCGCTCCGTGACGGTCACCTGGCTCACCCGGCACAGCATGGGCAAGCTCACGCCCATCAGCGCCGCCACCTCGCCAATCCAGACCCCGGCGGCCAGCAGCAGGCGCCGGGCGCGCACCGTTCCGGACGCGGACCGGATTAAGAAGGGCGGCCCGGGGTCGATGGCCCCCACCGGGGCGTGCAGCCGCACGGCAACTCCCGCGCGGGCCAGGGCGGCGGTGAAACCGTCCGCAATGCAGAGCGGGTTGGCATAGCCGTCGCGGGGGGACCAGACCGCCGCGCGGACGGACGGCGACAGTGCGGGCTCGATTTCCCGCGCTCGGTTGGCGCCGACCATCTCCAGCGTGGCGCCTTCCGCCCGCATGGCGTTGACGGAGGCCACCAGTTCCTCCTCCTCGGCATCGGTGAAGGCAACCTTCAACCCGGGAAGCGAGCGGAAGCCCACATCCGTGCCGAGCCATGTTGCAGCGCCTGCCCACAGCTCTATGCTTCGCAGCGCGTAGGGCACGCGGTAGGAGCGGCCGTCCATCACGGCGACGTGCCCGGTGTTGACGCCGCTAGCCTGGGTGCACAGGCCGCCGCGCGCTTCCAGCACGGCAATCCGCATGCCTACGCGGGCGAGGTGGAGCGCCACGAGGCAGCCCATCACGCCGCCGCCGATCACCGCCAGATCGTAGGATGCCCCGCCGTTCATATGGCCGGCTTCACGCTGGGAACGTCCGCGTAGCTGAATTCGCCAACCAGGTCCGCGATCGGCACCGGCCGCAACGGGGGTCGCACCGTCCAGGGCCAGAGCGGCTGCGACACGTGGGGATGCAGCCCGGCCAAAGCCGCCACGGTGGGGGCGCACACGCGGCCCTGGCACGGCCCCATGCCGCACCGCGTCCGCGTCTTGAGCTGGTTGAGGTCGGAGGCGCCGGCGTTCAGGACGCCGTCGATCGTCGCGCGCGTGACGTCCTCGCAGCGGCACACCATCGTGTCAGGCGGGATGGCCGCGAACTGGTGGAGGCCCGGCGTCATCAGCCGGGCCATGGCCCCACCGGCCCGGTCCGCCCGGCGCAGCTTGCCCGCCAGCCGAACCTGCCGCGACCGCCGCGCCACGGGGAGGGCGCCCAAATCCTCCGCCACCGCCAGCCCGGCCAAGTGCCCGGCCAGCTCGGCCGCTTGCGCCCCGCGAATTCCAATGCCGTCCCCGGCGGCATACAGGCCGGGCACAACCGTCCGCCCGCTGGGCCCGACCTCCGGCACCCAGGCGCCTTCCTCCGGCCGGTGGTGCAGCTTCACGCCGAGCAGCGACAGCAGCTCCGTCGCCGGAACCAGGCCGTGACCCACTGCCAGCAGCGCCGCGGGAACCATTCGCTCGGCCTGCTTCACGCCGGCGAGCGGCCGGACGATGACCGTTTGCAGCGCATCCGTGCCGAGTGCTCGTGCCACGGTCTGGCCGTGCAGCACGGGCACGCCGGCCCGGCGCAACTGCGCGAGCCAAACTGCGCCGCGGGCCAACAGGTCCGGCCGCAACAGCAAGCCGGGCATCGCCCGGGACCAATCCCGCCGGCTCGCCTGGTCCACCACGCCGGAGATGGCCACCCCCCGGGCCAGCAGCCCCGCCGCCGCGGAGAACAGCAGCGGCCCGCGCCCGGCCACGACCGCCGGGCCGGCCGGCAAGGGCCCTGGCGACTTCAGCAGCACGGTCGCCGCGCCCAGCCCGATCACGCCCGGCAGAGTCCAGCCCGGGAACGGCACCACGCGCTCCGTGGCACCCGCGGCCACCAGCAGCGCGCGCGGCTGGACCGCTTTCACGGAGCTGGGGCCTGCCAGGGACAGCCGAATCGGCGCGGTCGAGACGGTCCACACCCGGTGACCCGGCAGCACGATCACGCCGCTCGCGGCGAGCGCCCGCCGCAGCTTGTTCCCGCGCCGCCCGTCAGCTCCGTGTCCGGGCGATCCGTCGGGCGGTGCCCGGTAGCCCTGCCCGCCGGCGAACGGCGCTTCGTCCAGCAGCAATACCGCGAGCCCGGCGGCGCGCGCAGCCAGGGCCGCACGGATGCCGGCCGGGCCTGCGCCCAGGACAGCCAAGTCAGGAACCTCAAGCATCGACCCGTCCCAGGGTGACGGCAAGGCCGTCACGCACCGGCACCTGGCAGGCCGGGGTTGCGATACCGGAGATCCGAACCACGCACTCCTGGCAAACGCCGGAAAGGCAGAACGCTCCGCGCGGCGCGCCCTCCTTCGGGCTGGTGCGGAGCGCGGCGATCCCCGCGACCATCAACGCCACCGCCACGCTCTGGCCGAGCACCGCGGCCACCGGCACACCATCGACCAGGATGTGCAACGGGGCGCTCAGTAGCCCGCCTTGTGCATCAGCTCCGGTAACGAGTCCGCAGGCACGCCGGACTCGACCAGCCCCTGCTTCACCCAGTTCGGGATGATCCCGAGCTTGGTGTTGTAGGTCATCCAGGTCTGCAGGAAGCCCTTCCAGCGCGGATCCGATTCGTAGCGGAACGCGATGGAGCTGTCAGCGGACACAATAGGCGTCGGCAGAACGAGGTCGCCGATGCCCGGGTTCTTGTCGTGCGCGATGGTCCCGGTGAGGAAGGTGGACAGGAAGGCGTCCGCCCGGCCGGAGGAAACGGCCAGCGACGGGTCCGTCCCGGGGGCCAGCCCCACCTCCGTCGCCTTGGGGGCGACCATCTTCAGGATCGTCTCGTTCGTGGTGCCGACCTGCACGGCGACCCTGATGTCGAGCTTGTTGAAATCTTCCCACGTGGAGCCGGTCAGAGCCTTGCGGGTGATCATCATGAAGGCCTGCCGGTTGGACGGGCCGACGAAATCCGCCACCAGGGCACGTTCGGGCGTCGCACCCAGATCCAGGATCACGTCCACCTTGCCGGCCTGCAGCGCCAAGGCGGCGTTGCCCCAGGTGACGGGAACGCACTCCCACTCGACG
>JAABUX010003924.1_pt1 | contig 19273 bp, 19 predicted proteins | sample 5561851 | NCBI WGS metagenome assembly JAABUX01 (sample SAMN10711883, study PRJNA513361) | rock metagenome | isolation source: Antarctica rocks | place: Antarctica: Victoria Land, Richard Nunatak red sandstone | collected 2016-01-03 | reverse complement strand
CCTATTACCCCCAGCGCCCACTACCTTTGAGCCAGAAATCACGCCCGGTGGTGGCGCGATCAACCACGTCCAGCGGTCAGAGCACTGACCAATCCTCGGTCCGCTGAATAGGATGGGCTAGTACCCGCTTTCGCGGGAGGCTGCTTCATGATCGATCTGGATGGCCGCAAGTCCTGGTGTGTCAGCACCGACCCCGAGTTCATCGCCAAGTCGGCGGAGATCGTGGGGCTCTATTTGGCTCCTCCCGAGGGGGCCGTGGTGCTTTCGGTCGACGAGAAGCCGTCCATCCAGGCGTTGGAGCGGGCGCAGGGTTTTCTCAAGCTGGCCAATGGGCGCACGCTGACCGGGTGGACCCATGAGTATAAGCGGCACCGGACGACGACGCTGTTCGCAGCCCTCGACATCGCCAACGGCCAGGTCAAGGCCGGGCACTACCAGCAGCGGCGGCGTGTCGAGTTCCTGGACTTCATGAACGGCGTCATCGTCGATTACCCTGACCGGGAAATCCACGTCGTGCTGGACAACCTCAACACCCACAAACCCAAGCGCGACCTGTGGCTGGCGCGGCACCCCAATGTGCACTTCCACTTCACGCCTACCCATGCCTCGTGGATGAACCAGGTCGAGGTCTGGTTCTCCATCCTCAGCTGCAGCGCACTCCAGGGCGCAAGCTTCACCTCGCCCAAGCAGGTCAGGACCCAGATCGATGGCTTCATCGAAAGCTACAACGAGCGCGCCAAGCCATTCTCCTGGAAGGCTGCCACCGTCCGACAAAAACATCTCGGCACGCGGGTCAGCCATCCATGATTCCGGGTACTAGTATTTGCTGGACATCGTGCGGGAATGTGACACGGCGCAACCCGGATACGTGTCGCAACGGGCAAAGGCTGAATCACTTACAGACCAATGCACCCCTATGGTGCTCGGCTATGCAGAGAATGCGGGCAGCGCCGCGGGAAGCACGACAAACAACTGCCCACCTGGCCTGCGGCCCTATAATCGGTATGGCGGACGATCCACGCGCGGCACATCACGGTCATAACCCAGTCACGGCTATGCGAACCATAGACAACTAAGAATCGGCAGCTAGATCCGGCATAGGCCTGCACCCAAAGGAACAGGGTGGTGTGGTCGACCGCGATGCTTCGGTCCGACAGCATGGCTGCGAGGTCGCGATAGCTGATCGGGAAGACCAGATACCAACGCAACGCCCACAGGACCACCTTGGACGTAAAATGCCGCCCTTTGAGCGCACCGTCCGGCCCTGCCGCCATCGCCCCCATCCCACCCAATGATCTCGCGACCCTTCCACCCCACCGCAGCTCATCCTGCTGCTTGCAACAGAACCCTGTGCTTGATCGACGTGTTCATAGATGGATTGTGCAGCCGGCCGAAGACGAGGCCTTCCCAAGCCGGGATCTTCTCCCGTGGCGCTTCACCCGCGGCCCCGTGCAGGACAGCATTTATCTCGCGCATAGCGGAGTTGTTTTCAATGCATTCGCAACAATGAAGGCGAAGGTGATTGCCGGTCCGATTGTCACGCCCGGGCCTGGATACGATCCCGCCATGATCGAGGCCATGTCGTTACCGCATGCATAAAGCCCGGGGATGGGAGTATCGTTTCCGTCAAGCACCTGCCCTTGGTCGTCCGTCACAAGACCGATGCTGGTGCCATTCATGCCGGGATGGAGCTCTAGGCCGTAATAAGGCAGGCTCTCGAGTGGGCCGAGGCAGGGGTTCGGCTTGTGTTTTGGATCGCCCAAAACGAGATTTGCTGCCGTCTCCCCGCGGTGAAAATCGGAATCATGCCCTGCTCTGGCCTGAGCATTGAACCGGGCGACGGTTTTAGGCAGCGCGTCCGGATCCACGCCTAGCAAGCGGGCCAGGTCGCCTAGGCTGTCTGCTCGCTTCAGGTAGCCGTCGGCGATCAACCGGCGCGCCCGGCGGCCTCCGGGCAGCACGAGCCCAAAGCCGTAATCCCGGACCGCTCTGGCGTCGGCGATCAAGTAACACGGGATTGAGGGGGACCGCGCATTGGCCTCATACATCGCTCGCACAAAGCCGTCATAGGATGTGGCCTCATTAACGAAGCGCCGGCCGGCTCGGTTCACGGCGAGGACGCCGGGCTTGCCACGGTCGAGGAAGAAGTGAGGGTAGACGGAAACGGCCCCGTTCGCCTTGCGGTGCAGCGAGATCGGCGACCAGAACGCGCCGTCGGCATAGCTGTTGTCCAGCGTGCCGCCTTGGGCCAAGCCGAGTTCGATGCCGTCTCCGCTCACCTCGTCCGGCATGGCCGTGTGCCGTGCCACGGGTTCCGGCAGCAGCAGCGCTTGGAGCCGTTTCGAGTGCGCGAAGCCACCGGTCGCGAGGACTATCCCGCGGCGCGCCAGGACTCGCGTGGTCCTTCCATCCCGTTGCAGGACCACCCCCGCGACCCGATTGCCGTCGACCACGAGTTCGCGCGCGACGGCGCCGGTCCAAATCGGGATTCCCCGGCGATTGAGCGAGTAGAGGAAACGGCCGCACAGCGCGTTGCCCATCAGCAGCCGCGTGCCGCGCCGGTAGCGCAGCCGGTCGCTCCCGTAGCGGGCGAACAGCTTGATCGCGTAGATCGTCGATTGCACCGAGCGTCCGGCAAGGAGCAGGTGCTTGATCTCGTCGGCGCCCGCCATCATGCCGAACACTGTCAGGACACTCAGCGGCGGGCGGAGGCGGCCGATGTCGCGGCCCAGTTTGCGGCCGTCGAACGGGACCGGTTCGAGCGCCCGTCCGCACAGGGTCGCGCCCGGCAGGTCAGACATGTAATCGGGATGGTGCGGGCGAGGCCGGAACACAACCTCGGTCTGGGCTTGCAACTCGGCGATAGCGGCCGGGCCGTTCGTCAAGAAGGCGTCGAGCTTGCGAGGGTCGAGGCGATTGCCCACGGCCGCGCGCACGTAGCGTTCGGCGTGCTCCCGGCTGTCGGCCGGGTTGACGGCCGCCGCGTGGAGGGTACCGGGAATCCATGCCGTACCGGCCGAAAGGGCGGAGGTGCCGCCGACCACTGCCGCCTTCTCGACAACGACGACCGATAGGCCACGAATTGCGGCGAACAAGGCAGCCGCCATGCCGCCGACGCCGCTCCCAAGCACGATTACGTCGAAGACCGGGTTGTCGCTCTCCAATGTGATCTCCGTCATGGACGAGTCCCTCGCTTGCGGCAGTGATCGATCTGTCCAACTCTGCTAGGACCCCGGCGCCAATTGCCGGACACAGGATGACGTAACCGGCACGATGTCACAGCCTGCCTCCCGGCCACAGGCCACTCGCCCCGAGACCGGCGCGCCGGCTCCGGCCAGGCCGCGGTTTGCGCCCATCAAGACCCGGCGCATCTTCGAGGAGATCTGCGCCGATATCCGTGAGCAGCTGATTTCCGGCCAGCTCAAGCCGGGTGACCGCTTGCCGCCAGAGCGCGAGCTCGCGGCGATGTTCTCGGTCAGCCGGACGGCGCTGCGCGAGGCGCTGCGCAGCCTGGAAATCGCCGGACTGATCACGTTGCGCAAGGGCAGCAAGGGAGGCGCCTTCGTGCTCGAGAGCAGCGCGGCCCTGGCCACGCAATCGATCCGCAACATGATGGATTTGGGCCGTGCATCGCTCTCGGCGCTGCTCGAGGCCCGGATGGCGGTCGAGGAGGCGGTGCTGAAGCTGGCCTGCGAGCGCGCCTCCGCCGCGGATTGCGAGGCGATCGAGCGCAACATCGACGAAACCGAGGCGCTGACCCGTGCCGGGCGTTTCGAGGAGCGGACCTACACTGCAATCGAGTTCTCGACGATCCTTGCCCGGGCCGCGCACAATCCGGTGCTGTCGTCGATCGCGGAGAGCATGACGACGGTGCTGCGGACCTTCATCTCGATTGCCGGGCCGCAGCCGCATGACCCGGTGGTCGATGCCCGGCGCCGGTTGCTGGCCTGCGTGCGGGCCGGCGATTTTGCGGCCGCGTCCGACACCCTGCGCGGCTACCATGGCGGCCTGCGCCGCCATTTGCTGCAAGCGCCGCCGGCGCCGGGCACGCCCGCCCGCCCGCCTAAACGGCCAGCAAGCTGAAGGCAACCGCCCGACCCAGGTCTGCTTGACACGTCCCATACGCGTCAATAGAGCGAATGGTCTGTCCAATGGCAAGGGATGTGGAGGAGTACAATGGCTCGCGGCGTGTACGGCAAGCGCGACCTCGAGCGGCTGGTGAACCCGCGGCTGGTGGCGATCGTTGGCGCGTCGGAGACCCCTGGCTCATTCGGCCAGCGGACGCTGGCCAACATGGCCGATTTCGACGGCCAGGTCGTGGCTGTGAACCCAAAATACCGCATCCTGCTGGGCCACGATTGCGTGCCGAGCCTGTCGGATCTGCCGGCATCGCCGGATTGCGTCATCCTCTGCGTGGCCCGGCCAATGGTGCACGATATGGTCGTCGCGGCCGGCGCCGCCGGCGCCGGCGGCGCGATCGTATACGCTTCCGGCTATAGCGAGACGGGCAAGGCGGAGCGGGTAGCCGCCCAGGAGACGCTAGTAGCGCTGGCCCGCGACTTGGGCGTGCGCCTGGCCGGGCCGAATTGCGTCGGATTCGCGAACACGCATAGCCGCGCGGGGCTGAACTTCATGCCCGACTACGCCAGCATGGGACACCGGCCCGGACCGGTCGCAATCACCTCGCAGAGTGGCGCGCTCGGCTACACCGTGCTGCAGGCGATGGCCCGGGGCATCGGCTTTTCGAACTATCTTGCGGCCGGCAACTCGTCGGACGTGGACGTCTGCGATTTTATTTCCTACCTCGCCGAGGACGACCGCACCCGGGCGATCATCTGCCTGATGGAGGGCGTCAAGGACGGCACGCGCTTCCTCGCCGCGGCGCGCAAGGCGCGGGACGCCGGCAAGGCGCTGATCGTCTACAAGTCGGGCAATAGCGAGGTGAGCCGCAAGGCCGCGCTGTCGCATACCGGCACGATGGTCGGTTCGTCGGACGCGTATGCGGCGGCGTTCCGAGACGCCGGGTGCATCGCCGTCGACAATCTCGAGGCCGTGCTGGAGACGGCCAAATTCTTCGCCACCGCCCGTGCACCCGGCGCAAGGCGCGGAGCGGGCGTGCTCGCGACCTCCGGGGGCGCCGCGGTGATCGCGGCGGATATGGCGGACCGCCACTCCGTGCCGCTGCCTCCGCTCGCGCCCGAGACGGCGGCCACGCTGGGCACGGTCGTGCCCGATTTTGGCTCGGTCGCGAACCCGGCGGATCTCACCGCCGAGGTGCTCAAGACGGTTGCCACGTTCAAGACCTGCCTCGACGCGTTTCTCGCCGATCCCGGCTATAGCGCGCTAGTCATTCCGATGGTGTTCGCCCATAGCTCGTCCGCCGGCGCCCGCGCGGGAATGATCACCGAAGCGGCGCAGCACACGGATCGCTCCCTCTGCATCACCTGGATGAACGAGTGGCTGCAGGGCCCTGGCAGCGAAGCGTTCGACGCCGACCCGCGCGTCACGATGTTCCGCTCGACCGATCGCTGCTTCGCTACGTTGCGGGCATGGTTCGACTGGCACGACGGGTTCAGGTCCGGCGCGCGGCCGGCCCGCATTGCCCCTTTGGGGGCAGCCAGTACGGCACGCGCCGTGATCGAGGGCGCCCGATCGAGCGGCCGAGCGCTGTCCGAGGCCGATTCGAAGCGGGTCCTTGCCGCCTACGGGATTGCGGTGCCGGCCGAGGCGCTCGCTTCCGGCCCCGCCGAGGCCGCCGCCGCTGCCACCCGCATCGGTTTTCCCGTCGTGGCCAAAATCGCCTCGGCGGATATTCCGCACAAGACGGAGGCCGGCGGCATCCGGCTGTCGCTCCAGAGCGAGGCGGAGGTGCACGCGGCGGCGACTGGCATCCTCGCCGCCGCCCGCGCGCACGCACCAGGCGCCCGTATCGACGGGATCAGCGTCCAGCAGATGCTGCCGCCGGGGATCGAGCTGGTCGTCGGCCTCAAGCAGGATCTTCAGTTCGGCCCACTGATCGCGGTCGGCCTTGGCGGCGTCGCGGTCGAATTGCTGCGCGATACCGCAGTGCGCCTGGCCCCGATCGGTCGCGAGACGGCGTTCGATATGCTGCGCAGCCTCAAAACCTATCCCCTGCTCGCCGGCTATCGCGGCGCGGCCGGCGTCGACCTCGATCGGCTGGCCGACCTCGTCTGCCGCCTCTCCGAACTCGGGGCCGACCTGGGCGACGTGATCGAGGAGATCGACGTGAATCCGGTCATAGCCACCCCCGCCACCGCGGTCGCTGCCGACGCGCTGGTCGTGTTGCGCGCCCCATAGATGGCCGGTACCTTCTTCGAGGATTTCGTGGTCGGTGCCATGGACGTCAGTCCCGGGCGGACAGTGACGGAAACCGACGTCATTATGTTCTCCTATGTCTCGGGCGACACCAACCCGATGCACACGGACGCCGAACTCAGCGCCCGCTCGCTGCTAGGGGAGCGCGTCGCCCACGGCGCGTTCGGCGTATCGATGGCCACGGGTCTCAGTCACCGGATGGGCCAGCTCGACGGCACCGCGATCGCCTCGCTCGGGATTGACGAGTGGCGGTTCCTGCGTCCGATCCGGTTCGGCGACACAATCACGTTGCGCACGACGGTGGTCGAGACGCGGCCCTCGTCCAAGCCCGGCCGGGGCGTGCTGATCCGCCGCATGGACTTGCTGAACCAGCGCGGCGAGCTGGTCCAGACGGGGCTGACCTCGGTCATGGTCCGCACGCGCGCCGGCGCAGACGTACAGGAGAGTTGAAGGATGGGGATCGTGAACCTGTTCGGTCTGACCGAGGAGCAGCGCATGGTGCGCGCGAGCGTGTTGGACCTGCTCGAACAGACGCTGCCCTGGCCCATGATCCGCGAGATGGACGAAGCGCGGGCGTTCCCTCATGTCGCCTACGACGCGCTGGCTAAGGCCGGGTTCATGGGCTTGTTCTATCCGGAGGAATACGGCGGGGCGGGCGGTTCCCACCGCGACCTCACCTCGCTCGTCGAGACGCTCGGATACTACTATACGGGCATCGCCCAGGCCTACATGACGACCGTCGTCTACGCCGGGCTGCACGTGGTGAAGTATGCGCGGCCGGAGGTTAAAGCGGAGATCGTGCCGAAGATCATCAGCGGCGAGGTGAAGCTCGCGCTGGCGATGTCCGAGCCCGGTACCGGGTCGGACGTCGCGGGCCTTAAAACACGGGCGGTGCGGGATGGAGACGACTACGTAATCGATGGGCAAAAGGTCTGGATCACCTGCGCCCACGTTGCCGATTACCTGGTGGTCGTCGTCAAGACCGACCCGGCCGCCGATCGCCACCGTGGTCTTAGCGTGCTGCTGGTAGACGCACGCGCGCCGGGCGTGACGATCCGGCCGCTGCCAATGCTGGGCCGGCGCACCACGCACGCCAACGAGGTGTTCCTCGACCATGTCCGCACGCCCGCCCGCAACCTGATCGGCGAGGAGAACGGCGCCTGGAAGAACATTATGCGCTGCTTGGCGGTGGAGCGGCTATGCCTCGCCGCGATCTCGGCCGGGCATTGCGCGAAGATTACCGAATACGCGGCCGACTACGCCCGGGGCCGGAGCCAGTTCAACCAGCCGATCTCGAGTTTCCAGGTGATCCAGCACAAGCTCGTCGATATGGCGATGATGGCGGAGACCTCGCGGCAGTCGGTTTGGCGGGTGGCGGAGTTGCTGGATGGCGGCCAGGCGGCGGTGACCGAAACATCCATGGCCAAGATTGTTTGCACGGACAACAATTTCCGCTGCGCGGATATCGGGCTGCAGGTGATGGGGGGTGCCGGCTACTCGGCGGAGTACGACATGGCCATGTTCTTTCGCGACTCCCGCGTGGGCCCGATCGGCGGCGGCAGCAACGAGATCCAGCGTAACGTGATCGCGAAGCAGATGGGGCTGTGACCGGGCTGTTCAGTCGTGCCAGCTTGCCGGCACGCCGGCGCAGGGCGGGGCCGCCCCTTTCGGCAGAGCGGACGGCGTGCGGCTAAACCGGGGTGCGGGACCCGGCTGCACGACGCCCTCTACCTCGACGAAGGTGCTGCGCGCGCGGTTATGCGGATGCGCAGCCGCCTCCTCCAGGTTTAGGACGGGGGTGACGCAAGCATCGGTCTCGGCGAAACGCTCGGCCCAGAGGTCGCGCGGGTGGGCGAGGAAGGCGGCCGAGAGCCTGGCCCGGATTACCGGCCATTGGGCTCGGTCGGCGCGCGACGGCATGGACGCTGGGTCAAGGCCGAGCCCGTTCAGCAGCGCCAGCCAGAACGGCTCTTCGAGCGCGCCGACCGCCACGTAGCGGCCGTCCGCCGTGGTATAGGTGTCGTACCAGGGGGCACCGCCATCGAGCAGGTTGGCGCCCCGTTCCATGGTCCAGGCCCCGCGGGCGAAAAGCCCGGAGAACAAGGACATTAGGCTCGCGCTGCCGTCCGTCATGGCCGCGTCCACCACCTGTCCCAGTCCCGATGACCGCGCTTCGACCAGTGCGCATACCACGCCGAGCGCGAGGTAGAGTGCACCGCCGCCATAGTCGCCGGCTAGGTTGAGCGGCGGCGCCGGGCGCTCGCCGGCGCGGCCAATGGCGTGCAGCGCGCCGGTAAGCGCGATGTAGTTGATGTCATGGCCGGCCGTGGCGGCTAGCGGCCCGGTCTGCCCCCAGCCGGTCATGCGGCCGTAGACCAGGCGTGGGTTCGCCTGGTGCAGCACGGACGGGCCGAGGCCGAGGCGTTCCATGACGCCGGGGCGGTTGCCCTCGATCAGGATGTCGGCACGCCGGGCAAGGTCGCGGACGAGTGCGATGCCACCGGGCTGCTTGAGGTCGGCTATGATCGAGCGGCGGGAGCGGCCGGTAACGTCGAAGCGCTGATCGAGCGGGGGGGCGCGGTCCGGGCGCGCTGCCTGCAACACGTCGGCGCCGAGGTCGGCCAGCAACATGGCGCAGAACGGCACCGGGCCGATCGCGCCCATTTCGAGCACGCGGACGCCGCGCAGCGGACCCTCTCCCGTCATGGCGGCGTATCCTCCTCGGCAATCAGCTTCATCCACCGAAGCAGTTGCCGACGGTCGGCCGATGATAGTTGCGCTAGAAGCACATCCTGCACGGCTGCCGCACCCGGCGTCAGGCGCGCGAGCGCCGCCTCCCCCTCCGTCGTGAGCGCCACGACTGCGGATCGCCGGTCCTGGCCGTTTCCCGACCGCGTGATCAGGCCGTCCCGCGACATGCGGCGCACCATCTCGGTCAGCGTGCTGCGGTCGACGCTGATGCAGAGGGCAAGCTCGGTGAGCGTCAAAGGACCTTGCTGGCGCAAGATGAGCAGGGCGCCGAACTGCCGCGGGGTGATCTTGTCCTGCGCCGTCAGATCCTCGAACAGCTGGTTGGCCCGTGCGCTCACGACCCGAGCCAGGAAGCCCATCCCGTCGCGGAGCTGCAATGCCCGCGTCGTCTGCTTGTTGCTCCTCTCCGGATCCACCAGCTCTCCCGTGCCCACGGCACGCCTTTATCGCATCGCTGTCGGACGCGCGAAACGGGCTTGCACGTAATGCCGGCGAGGTATACTTGGTACACGTAATAGATAGTGCCGCCAAGACGGTCGAGGGAGCGGACGTGCCGGACAGCATGGAACGTGACATCGAGGCAAGGGACGCGGCGTGCGACCAGCCATGGTCGTTGCGCGACCTGCTCTCGGTCCCGTTCCGCGTCGAAGCCGGCACGGTCGAGGTCTCGGCTGGGCGATGGCTGCGGCGGGCGGCTTACCCCGAACTGCCGGGCTGCACCGCCGAGGCGGCCACGATCGAAGAGGCCCTCAAGCTACTGGAGCGCCGCAGGATCGAGATCGTCGTTGCCATGTTGCGCGCCGGCGAACACCCGCCGGTGCCGCGGCCGCCGTTGCGCGACTGCGATCCCCAGGGGGTGGCCGAGGCACTCGACGTGGCCGGGCTGGTGGCCGGGCTGCTGGATCGCACGAGTTTGACAAACACCTGACGCGATGGAGAGAGGCGATGCTTTCGCGTGACGACAACGAAGCGCTGGTGCGGGTCGGCCCGGGCACGGCCATGGGCGCGCTGTTCCGGCTGTATTGGCTGCCGTTCTTTCTATCCAACGATCTCGAGCGGGACGGGCAGCCCAAGCGCATCAAGCTGCTGGGCGAGGATCTGGTGGTATTCCGCGACACCGAGGATCGGGTGGGCCTGGTCGCCAATGCGTGCGCCCACCGAGGTGCGCCGATGATGTTTGGCCGCAACGAGGATTGCGGCATACGCTGCATCTATCACGGCTGGAAATACGACGTGACCGGCGCCGTGGTCGACATGCCGGCCGAGCCGCCGCGCAGCCGCCTCAAGGAGCGCGTCCGCATCACCGCCTATCCCTGCAGGGAGCGCAACGGCGTTGTGTGGACCTATATGGGCCCGGACGCCGAGCCGCCGCCGCTGCCGAACATGGAATGGAACCTCGTTCCGCAGGACAACATCCATCTTTCGATGCGGGTGCAGGAGAGCAACTGGCTGCAGGCGCTCGAGGGCGAGATCGATTCCGCCCACGCGCCGATCCTGCACGCCCGCATCGACGGCCAGGGTGCCATCAGCAACTGGGTCGCCAAGCGCGACCTTCGCCCGACATTCGAGTGCATGCGGCAGGCATTCGGGATGAGCATCGCCGCGAAACGCCGGCTGGACGAGGCGACGCTGTATTGGCGGGTGAACCAGTTCGTCATGCCGTTCTACTCGCTGGTGCCGCCGCAGTCTAAGTTTCCGGAGCTGAGCGGGCACGCGTGGGTGCCAATGGACGACGAGAACACGATCTGCCTGATGTTTTCGTATCACCCGTCGGAGCCGCTGCTGCCGCGCACAAGGCAGCTGTTCATCGAAGGGCATAACGGGCGGGAGACCGGGCATGCGAGCCGCCACGCCTATGCGCCCCGCAATGCCGCGACGCCATACGCCGAGTATTGGACCAAGTACACGCTCTGCACCGCGTTCGAGTTCGACTTCGAGAGCCAGCGGACGACGTGGTTCTCGGGCCTGCCCGGCCTCTGGGTGCAGGATGGCGCTTGCCAGACCGGGCTTGCGCCGATCTACGACCGCACGCGGGAGAATCTTTGCGCCAGCGACACCGGCATCGTCATGACCCGGCGCCTGCTGCTGGAGAGCGTGGCCGCGTATCGCGACCGGGGCGTGAAGCCGCAAGGTGTCGCGGACCCCGATACGTTCATGGTGCGCGCGATCTCGATGAAGCTGCCCGAGGGCACGCCTTGGGCCGATGCCGGCCGGACGCACATGACGGCGCGGCTTGGCGCCGGCTTCGGCTACGACCTCTGATGGCCGATGGCGGCCAGATCGTGTTGCTGGAGGTTCGGCTGCGGACGGTGACGGTCGAGGCCGAGGGCATCAACGCCTACACGCTCGAGTCAATGCCGGGCCAGTCGCTGCCGTCCTTCACGGCGGGCGCGCATCTCGATCTGCATCTTCCGGAGGGACTCGTGCGCAGCTACTCGCTGCTGAACGATCCTAGTGATCGGGACCGTTACCTCATTGGCGTCCATTACGACCCGAACAGCCGCGGGGGATCGCGCTACGTCCATGAAATGCTGCGGGAGGGCGCGACGCTGACGATCGGCACGCCGCGCAACAGCTTCGCGCTGCACGAGGACGCCCCGCACTCGGTCCTGATCGCGGGCGGGATCGGCATTACGCCGCTGCTGTCAATGGTCCAGCGCCTGGCGACACTCGGGCGCTCGTGGGAGCTCCACTACGCGACCCGCACCCGGGCACGCGCCGCGTTCCTGCCGCGCCTCGCGCAACTGGCGGGCGATCAGCCCAGCCGGGTGCAGCTGTATCACGACGGCGAACCCGGCGGGCGGGTGATGGATCTGGCCACGCTGGTTGCCGGCGCACCGGCGGGCGCGCATCTCTATTGCTGCGGGCCGCCCCCGATGCTGGACGCGTTCGAGCGAGCTGCGGCGGCGCGCCCGGCGGCGCAGGTCCATGTCGAATACTTTGCAGCCCGGGAGCAGGCGGCGACCGCCGGCGGCTACGAGATTGTTATGGCCCGCAGCGGACGCCGAGTCGCGGTCGCACCGGGGCGGACGATGCTGGCCGCTTTGCTCGACGCGGGCGCCCCAGTTTCCTTCTCTTGTTCCGAGGGGATTTGCGGCACTTGCGAGACCCGCGTCATCGCGGGCGTGCCAGACCACCGTGACATGTTCCTGACCGAAGAGGAGCGCGCGGCCAATACCAGCGTGATGATCTGTTGTTCGGGGTCGCGGACCCCGGAGCTGGTGCTCGACTTGTAGCGAACCAGGTGCCGTCCTGGCGGAGGTGACGGCCGTGAAAGGGGAGGCAACGCGATGCAAGGCATAACGAACATGCAGACCAGCCAACTCGCCGCGAGCATCGCCGACCCCGCCTTCTACGCCAACCCGGCGCAGGTCGACAGGGTATTCACGCAGTTGCGGCGCGAATCCCCGGTGCACTGGACGGAACCGGGCGACTACCGTCCGTTCTGGACACTGACTAAGCACGCCGACATCAAGGAAGTCAGCCGCCAGCCTGCCAAGTTCCTGAACGAGCCGCGCGCGGTCCTCGTCAGCACCGCCACCAAGGACGCAATCCGTGCGAAGGCCGGCACGTCCAAGCACATCATCCGCTCGATGGTGCGGATCGACGATCCCGACCACAGCAAGCTGCGGGCGTTGACTATGGCCTGGTTTCTGCCGGCCGCGTTGCAGAAACTGCGGGACCGCATCGGGGCGCTCGCCCGCGAGTCAGTCGATGCGATGGAGCAGATGGACGGCACGTGCGACTTCTCGCGCGACGTCGCCAACCCCTATCCGTTGTGCGTCATCCTCACGATCCTCGGGATGGGCCGTGACGATGAGTCGACAATGGCGCGGCTGACCCAGGAGATGTTCGGGCCGCGTGATCCAGAGGTACGGCGCGCCGATGCCTCGGTTCACTACAGCGGCACAGTGGCAGAGTTCGATCGCTTCTTCACGGAGCTGACCGAGCAACGGCGGCGCGAGCCGCGCGGCGACCTGGCCAGCGTCATCGCAAATGCTATGATCGACGGCGCACTGCTCTCGCAATCGGATGCGAACGGCTACTACATCACGATCGCAACCGCCGGGCACGACACCACGAGTTCGACTATCGCGGGCGGTATGCTCGCGCTGCGCCAGCATCCGGCGGAGCTCGCGAAACTGCGCGCGAACCTCGATCTGTTGCCCGGCGCGGTGGACGAGATGCTGCGCTGGGTCACGCCGATCCGGCACTTCATGCGAACCGCGACAGTCGATTACGCGCTGCGCAGCCAGACCATCCGAGCGGGCGAGGATCTGTTCCTCGCTTACCCTTCGGCCAATCGCGACGAAGACATCTACGCCGACCCGTTCGCGTTCCGTGTCGAACGTGGGCCAAACCCGCACCTCTCGTTCGGTTTCGGTGGCCACCTCTGCCTTGGCATGGCGCTGGCGAAAATGGAAATCCAGGCGTTCTTTCGCGAGTTGCTGCCACGCCTCGAGACGATCGAGCTGGCGGGCGAGCCGGCCTGGGTCGCGACCAACTTCGTACAGGGTATGAAGCGCCTGCCTGTCCGCTACACATTTGCGGCGCGCCCCTGAGATGGACCGCTCCCTGCGCGGCCGCGTCGCCGTCGTGGGCGTCGGCGAGACAACGTACTATCGCCATGGCAAGTCGCCGGACCCGGAGTTCAAGCTGGCGGTTGAGGCGATCCTGGCCGCGTGCCGGGACGCCGCGATGGACCCGCGGGACATCGACGGGTTCGCATCCTACAGCAACGACCGCAACGATTCCTCACGGCTCTCGGCCGCACTCGGAATCCGCGAGCTGCGGCTGTCGAGTATGCAGTGGGGCGGGGGCGGCGGCGGGACCGCGGGCGCGGTGGGGCATGCCGCGGCAGCGATCCATGCCGGGCTAGCCGACCGGGTTGTGGTGTTCCGCGCGCTGGCGCAGGGGCAGTTCGCGCGGTTCGGCCTGGGCGGGCAGGCGGATGGCAGGGCGCCGACGGTATCGGGCGACCACGCGTTCTCGTTACCGTATGGCGCCATTTCGCCCGCCCAGCGCTTCGCGATGAAAGCAAGGCGTTTCATGCACGAGCACGGCGTCAAGCAGGAGGCGCTGCGGGCTGTGGCGCTCGCGTCCTATCACCATGCGCAACAGAACCCGCGCGCGATCATGCATGGCCGGCCGCTCGACGAGGCCACGTACGACGCCTCGCGCTGGATCGTGGAGCCGTTCCACTTGTTCGACAGCTGCCTCGAGAACGACGGCGCGGCCGCGGTGATCCTGGCCCCGGCCGACCAGGCGGGCTCGTTTGCGCGAAAGCCCTGCTACGTGCTGGGGGTCGCGTCCGGCTCCGACCACCGCTGTGGCGCCTCGGGACACAACGCGCCGAACTACGCGAGTTCAAGCTTCGCGAGCGTCGCACCGCGGCTGTACGAGATGGCGCGGCTCGGCCCGCAGGACGTGGATGTCGTACAGAGCTATGAGAACTTCACGGGCGGCGTCGTGATGGCGTTGGCCGAGCACGGGCTTTTCCGGCCGGACGAGGCGAACGAGGTGCTGCAGATACAAAACCTACTCGCGCCGCACGGAAAATTGCCGCTCAACACCAGCGGCGGACATCTGGCGGAGTGCTACATGCACGGCGCCAACCTGCTGATTGAGGCGGTGCGCCAGGTGCGCGGGGACTCGACCAACCAGGTGCCTGGCGCTGAAGTCTCGATGATGATCGCCGGGCCGATGGTGACGCCGGTCAGCAGCCTCATGCTTGGGTCGGAGGCCACGCTATGACCTATCTCCCGCCCGACCTGCCGGTACCGGTCGCGGAAACCGATGGCCTGAGTGCGCCTTATTGGTCCGGCCTGCGCGAGAGCGTATTGCGCGTGCAGCGCTGCGACGATTGCGGCACGATGCAATTTGGGCCGGAATGGGTCTGCCACCATTGCCACTCCCTCGCGGTCGGCTGGACCGAAATTCCTCCAATCGGCCGGATCTATAGCTGGGAGCGGGTCTGGCATCCGGTCCACCCGGCGCTCCGCGGCGCGACGCCGTACCTCGTCGTGCTCGTGGAACACGCATCCGGCCTCCGCCTGCTCGGCAACCTACTCGGCCCGGCGGACCAGGCGGTGGTGATCGGTGCGGCAGTCGAGGGCGTGTTCGAACACCACGACGCCGATCCTCCCTTCTCCCTGCTGCACTGGCGCATTGCGTGACCGATGCGGACTCGCTCGAGCGCCTGATGCGGAACCGCTTCAGCTGCCGGGGTTTCCTGCCGCAGGCGCTCGACACGGCGGTGATCGAGCGCATCCTCATCATGGCGCAGCTCTCCGCGTCCTGGTGCAACGCGCAGCCCTGGCAAGTGGTGGTCACGCGCGGGGCCGCGACCGACCGGTTCCGCACTGCGCTCACGGAGCACGTGCGGCAGGCGGCGGCTTGCCCCGATATCCCGTTCCCGGCCGAGTATCGTGGCGTCTACCGGGAGCGGCGTCGGGAATGCGCCCGGCAGCTGTATGAGTCGGTTGGTATCGCTATGGGCGACCGTTCGGCGAGCGCACGCCAGGCAGCCGAAAACTTCAGCCTATTCGGCGCGCCGCATGTCGCGATCGTCACCACGGACGCCGCACTCGGCCCCTACGGCGCGGCCGATTGCGGCGCCTATGTCGCGGCTTTCCTGCTCGCAGCGACGGCACTCGGTGTGGCCACGATCGCGCAGGCGTCGATCGCGGCGTACGCCCCCTTCGTGCGGGCGCATTTTGGCATCTCGTCTGGGCGCGAGGTCGTCTGCGGCGTCTCGTTCGGCTTGGCCGACCCGGCGCACCCCGCCAACGCATTCCGCACCACGCGCGCAACACTGCTTGAATCGATCGAATGGCACACACAATGAAGGACCAGACGACATGACAGCGTTGAAGTGGAGCTTGGCCCTCCTGCTAACACTGGCGACCTCTGTCGCGCCAGCGTGGGCAGAGGTCCCGACAACGATTCGCCTTGGTGTGATGAACGACATGTCGGGGCCTTACTCCGATAACGCCGGGGTCGGGTCAGTCGTGGCGACGCAGATGGCGGTCGACGAGTTCGTCGCAGCCCATCCCGGCGTAAAAATCGAGGTCCTGACGGCCGACCACCAGAACCAGGCCGACATCGGCTCCGAGATCGCCCGGCGCTGGGTGAACGTCGATAAGGTCGACGCCATCATCGACATCGCCAATTCGGCGGTCGCCCTCGCCGTGAACGACATCACGCGCGGCACTCATACAGCGCTGGTCGCCTCGAGCGCGGCCACGTCGGAGCTGACCGGGCGCGCGTGCTCGCCCAACACCGTGCAGTGGACCTACGACACATGGGCGGTGGCGCACACGCTGGCGCAGGCGCTGAAGGACGAGGGAGCGCGGTCGTGGTTTGTGATCGCGAGCAACAACTCGCTCGGCAAGCAGCTGGTCGCGGATAGCGCGTCCTCCGTCGAAAAACTCGGCGGCCGGATCCTGGGCACGAGCTACATGCCGATCGGCTCGAGCGACTATTCGTCGGTGCTGCTGCAGGAGGGCGCCTCCAACTCTGACGTGGTGGCGTTCGCGACCGCGGGCGGCGATACGGCTGCGCTGATCAAGCAATCGGCCGAGTTCGGCATGCGCAAGCCGGGCCGCCTGTTCGCAGCCCTGTTGGCAACCACGAACGACGTGAAGGCGGCCGGGATCCAGGCCTCGCAGGGGCTGTTGCTGGTGCAGCCTTTCTACGCCGACCTGAACGCCAGCAGCCGGGCATGGGCGGCCAAATTTGCCGCGCGCGATCACGGCCATATGCCAACCGCGTTCCATGCCGGGGTCTACTCGTCCGTGAAGGCCTATCTCGCGGCCGTCGCGGTCACCGGGTCGACCGATGCCGTCACCGTCATACGGGCAATGAAGCGCCAGCCGATCCATGACGACGTGTTCGGGGACATCGTAGTCCGCCCGGACGGGCGGGCGATCCACGCGATGTACCTGTTCCGCGTCAAAACGCCGGCCGAGTCGAAGGGACCGAACGATTTGCTGGAGCGGGTCGAGACACTGACCGGCGAGCAGGCGTTCCGCCCCATCGACCAGGGCGGCTGCGCGCTTGAGCAGATGCGTTGAGGGAAGAACTTGACTCCCACCGCGACGGTTAGCTATCCGGCAACGCGTCGCCAGGATCGTAGCATAACGACATCGAAGGCAGTGAGGATCGCGGCGACGTGCGGGTTCTTGGCCTCAAGTGGGCTGCCAGGCTCCTCCGGGTAGCCCGGCATGGGGTAGGTTCGTGATACGTGCAAAAAGTAGTCACGCGCGGTGAGCAGGTGGCGTGTGCTGCAGGTGAAGCGGTCGAACTTCCATACCAGTACGCAGTCGATCTCGTGGTTGCGTGCCGCCGCCATCAGGGCGTTGAGCTGCGGCCGGCCCTCCCTGTGGCCGGACACGGCCACGTCGCAGTAGTCCTGCAACGGCGTCGAGGCCGGCGCGTGCGGCGTAGCCGCGCAGGGCCGTCATATTGCAGGTCCGACTTCTGGTCGGCGGTCGAGACGCGCAGGTAGAGGGCCGTGCGGTTCCCTTGCCGCGGCTTGCGCGCCGCGTGCTTGTGTCCAGCAAGGTATTGAGGCCGTTGAAAAACTCGCTTGCGGGCGGGTTAGTCGCGTGATTCGGTCCGGATAGGACCGGATGGGGGAACGCGACGATGATGGGCAGGCTGTCGGGGCAAGAGCTGCTGTTCTTTGGTTTCCGACTCGATGACCACGTGCCCGCCGGTTATCTGCTCCGGCGCGTCGACACGGTGCTCGACTTCTGCTTCGTCCGGCGGGCTCTCGGGCCATACTACAGCTCCACCGGACGGCCGTCGGTCGATCCCGAGTTGATGATGCGCATGCTGCTCATCGGCTATCTGCACGGCATCCGCCCCGAGCGCCGACTGTGCGAGGAGGTCCATCTCAACCTCGCCTATTGCTGGTTCTGCCGCCTGGGGCTGGACGGCTGCGTGCCCGACCACTCGACGTTCTCGAAGAACCGCCATGGGCGCTTCCGCGACGGCGACGTGCATCGCCTGCTCTTCGAGGAGGTCGTCCGTGCCTACACCAAGGCCGGGCTGACGCCCGGACGCGACACGGCGATTAACGCCAGCACAATCGAGGCCGACGCCGGCTGCGAGCGCAAGTTTACCGGTGCGGCATCTGCCTACGCCTGGGACGAGCAGGAGCGCCAGGCCAGGCCCGTGCGCGAGTATCTCGCAGCGCTCGACGCGGTGCTGCCGGCCGCTCCGGACGAGCGCGAGCCGGCGACGCCCAAATATACGTCTCCCACCGATCCGCAGGCGGCCTGGTCGATCAAGCACGGCCCGGGGCGCTTCAGCTATGCCATGAATTACCTGATCGACAGCGAGACAAGCGTCATCCTCGATATCGAGGCCACGCCTGCGCGCCTCGGGGCGGAGGTGGCTGCGACGCGAACGCTGATCACGCGCGCCGCGGATCGGTTTGGCTTCCATCCCGAACGCCTCGCCGCCGACAAAGCCTATGGCAGCGCGGCGTTGCTGCGCTGGCTATTCAAGCGCGGGATCAAGCCGCACGTGCCGCTGCTCGACCGCACGGCGCTGACCCAGGGTAAGCTCCCCCGCTCGGCCTTCACCTATGACCCGGCTGCCGACCTCTACACCTGCCCCGAGGGGGCACCAACTTCGCCATTGCGGCTACGAGCGCCGGACCCGCACGCATCGCTACAGCGGGTCACCCGCCACCTGCGGCGCCTGCACGCGCAAGCCCGACTGCACCGACGCGCCGACACGGCGTGTGCTGAGAATGGCCGATGAGGACGTGCGCGATCGCGTCCGCGCCCTCGAAGACACGCCCGCCTTCGCCCACTCACGTCGCCTTCGAAGGCGCGTTGAACGCCTCTTTGGCCAACTCAAGCGCAACAAGGGGGCTGCGGCGGCTCAAATTGCGCGGGCTACGCGGCGTCGCCGAGGAATTCACGATGGCCGCCGCCGCCAGAACCTGATCCTGCTCACGAAACGGCAAGCACCCGCGTGAACCGGAGGCAGGCTGTGCCATGTCGCGGCTTGGAAAGTCCCGCACCCGGCTTGCCGATCTCACGAGTTCCGGCCGGCAATGACTTCTTCAACGGCCTCAATACCTTGCTGGACACAAGCACGCGGCGCGCAAGCCGCGGCAAGGGAACCGCACGGCCCTCTACCTGCGCGTCTCGACCGCCGACCAGAAGTC
>JAABUX010003923.1_pt1 | contig 19273 bp, 20 predicted proteins | sample 5561851 | NCBI WGS metagenome assembly JAABUX01 (sample SAMN10711883, study PRJNA513361) | rock metagenome | isolation source: Antarctica rocks | place: Antarctica: Victoria Land, Richard Nunatak red sandstone | collected 2016-01-03 | reverse complement strand
CCGTGAGGCGGTTGTGGTCGGAGGAGCTGAGGTTGATGGCGATACCGGTGCGCATGCCATAGACTCGCACGCTGCGCCGTCGGCGGGAATCCTTCGCCGGACTCTTCCGTCAGGTGTTACCCACTAGTTACACGCAGGAGCATACCACACGGCTAGGGCGCACCTTCATTTGCAATCCTGTAGATATGCTGCATGAGATCGGAATAGATCCAGAAAGCGCGACCGACGTTGTGCTGACCCACCTGCATTACGACCATGTCGGCAACATTGGCCGATTTCAAGCCGCGACCTTCCACTTTCACAAGGCCGAATTGCCCTTCGCTACGGGTTGGTACGCACAGGAGCCATCGGTCTCGTTCGCATACGACCTTGCCCATGTGACACAGGCAGCGCGTGCGTTGTACGAGGGGCGCGTCCGACTGGTTGAGGGCAATTTGACGCTGGCTCCGGGAGTGGAACTCGATCATGTGCCAGGACACAGCCCAGGGCACCTCTGCGATCGTGTTTGGACACGACGAGGCTGGGTTCTGCTCGCCGTCGATGCCGCGCATTTTCTTGTCAATCTCACCATGCGCAGACCGTTCCCGCTATACCTCGACCTCGAGCAGATGTTTCGCCGCTACGATCGTCTCCTGGCCTTGGCTCCCGACCTCAACAGCATCATTTGCGGCCATGACAGCTCGGTCATCGACCGCTATCCGCCGGCCCGGCCCGAGCTTGTAGGCAAGGTGGCCCGACTGGACCTTGATCCGTCAGACGACCTGCCGAGCGCCTGACGCCGGCAGTGGGATTAGGTCAAGCTGACTTGGCCCCACCCTCAGTTTCTCCGCCGCTGTTTCGTGACCAGGCGGTGTCGGGCAAGGGTCAGTCCGCGCTCTCGAGGTCGACCCCGGCCGTGGACCCGCCGTCGATGCACAGTGCCTGCCCGGTCAAGAAACCTGCTTCCCGCGAGGCGACGAACAAAACGTAAGCCGCGATCTCCGAAGGGTCAGCATAGCGCTTAATCGCCAGCATCCGTTTCCACGACTGCCGCACAGAAGCCGAATGACCCCGCACGAGGGGCGTATCGACCGGGCCGGGTGCAATCGCATTGACGGTGATCCCGCGTCGGCCCGCTTCAATCGCCAGAGCGCGCGTGAGCGCGACGACCCCTCCCTTGGCCGCGCCATACGCGCCTCGCTTGCTGAGGCCTCGCATACCGGCCGCAGATGCCATGTTGATGATTCGGCCGTCAGCGCCGTTCTTCATTTCCCGTAGCGCCGCCCGGCACATGTAGAAAGTGCCTGACAGAACGACAGACATCTGCTGGTCCCAGGCATCGTCCGATGTATCTGCGAGATTGCCGTAGGACAGCACGGCGGCGTTGTTGACCAAGATGTCGAGCCGTCCGAACGATGCAGCGAGTTCAGAGGTCAAACGGTCGCAGTCGGTAGAACGCGAGACGTCGCCAACCAGCACAGCGGCGCGGCCACCTGCCGCCTCAATTTCCTTGGCTACCTCTCTCGCCGCAGACTCATTCCGGTCAAAAATTCCGAGCATTGCCCGTTCCGCGGCGAAGCGGAGGACTATCTCACGACCGATCCCGCTGCCAGCGCCGGTTACGAGGATGGCACGCCCCTCGAAGTTATTTGGCATTGATACACCCTCTGCCCCAGCGGTTGGCCGAGCCTGCCTGTCCACCCCCGTTCTTCATCAGGCCCGAATTGGCAGGCTCGAGCTGATCGGAAGGCTCCGAACCCGGCGGCCGCTTGCGGCGAAGATCGCGTTGCAGAGCGCTGGTGCCAAAGCCGGGACGGCGGCTTCGCCCACGCCACCGAGCGCTGCGCCGCTCTCGACGATGAGGACCTCGATAATTGGCGTGTCAGATAGGCGTGGGACAATGTAATCATGGAAGTTTGCCTGCTCGCACCGGCCGTCGCGGATCGTGATCTCCTCCGTGAGCGCCGCGCCCAGACTCATGATTATGCTTCCCTCGACCTGTGCCCGGACATTGTCCGGGTGGACGGCCTTTCCCGGGTCGATGGCGCAGACCACCTTGTGAACCTTGGGCAGACCCTCGATCAGGGAAATCTCGACAACCTGGGCGACGAAGCTGCCGACGCATTCGGAGAATGCGATGCCTTGATAACGACCGCTGGGTAATGGTCGTCCCCAGCCAGCACAGGATGCTGCCTTGTCCAGCACGGTGACAGCACGGGGACTGTCTCGAAGCAGCTCGCGGCGAAAAGCGTACGCGTCCTGCCGGAGTCTGGCCGCGACCTCGTCGATGTGGGACTCGATGAAGAAGCCGTTCTCGCCTGCGCCGACCGCGCGCCAGTAGCCAACCGGCACCGGGGAGAGCTGATAGACGTAGTCAGCCAGGAAGTCCCTTATGGCATATTGCTGGATACGTGAGGGCGAGGCGGGCGTCTCGGTGGCGATGCCGGCGAACGCCACAGGATCTACCCCGCGCACGAACGGCGTACCGATCGTATGCTCAACGACGGAGGGGCCGACGACGCACATGCGCAAGCCGGTGACCTTTCCATCTGCATCGATGGACGTGGTAAGGCGCGCCGTCATCGCGGGCCGGTAGAAGCCGTGCTGGACGTCCTCCTCGCGTGTCCAAATGAGCCGCGGATCAGCTCCAGCAGCCTTACCTTGCCGGGGCCGAGCGCGCGGTGGTCGTCGAAATCGACACGCAACGTGAGCCGTGTCATGACGACATCCTAGCATCGTGCCCGCGCACTTGCATTTCACACTGGCAAGCCAGCTGTGTTCCATAGAATACTTCCCAACAAACGTGGTCCCACTGGCTGGGCGATGACAAGGCACCGAATGGATCGCCTGCGGCGCTGCCCACCGGACTCAAGCCGGCCATCACCACCCGTCAGCGAGCCGCCGCCAGCCAACTCGTCAACCCAAGGATCGCCATGCATCGCCGCCACCTCATTCGGATGCTCGCCAGCACGGCTGTGGCAGGCGCCGCTCCGATCGGTGCAACGCGCGCGCAAGAACCGCCCGTGCTCGTGTTCGCGGCGGCAAGTCTCACGGACGTGCTGCAGGCCATCGCCAAGCTGTGGGCCGCCACCGGCCAGCCCGCGCCGCGGTTCTCGTTCGCCAGCAGCTCGACCTTGGCGCGCCAGATCGAGGCCGGCGCGCCCGCCAACCTGTTCGCCTCTGCCGACGAGCAGTGGGCCGATTGGCTGCAGCAGCGCAACCTGCTCGTTCCCGACACCCGTCGCAGCCTGCTGACCAACAGCCTCGTCCTGGTGGTGCCGAAAGATCAGGCACGCACCGTGCAAATCGACCCTGACCTCGACCTCGACGCGCTGCTCGGACCCTCCGGGCGTCTGGCCACCGGCGACCCGTCCAATGTGCCGGTCGGGATCTACGCGGAAGCGGCGCTCAAGTCGCTCAGCTTGTGGGACCGGGTCGAACCCAGGCTCGCCCGCGCCGACAGTGTCCGCGCTGCCCTGCTGCTGGTCGAACGCGGCGAAGCACCCGCCGGCATCGTGTATGCGACCGACGCCGCCGCGAGCACGGGCGTGGCGGTCGCCGGCACGTTTCCCGCCAGTAGCCATCCGCTGGTGACGTATCCCTTTGCTGTCGTCCGGGCCTACGACACTCCGGCGACCCGCGCGTTCCTGGACTTCCTTTCTGGACCGCAAGCGCGAGAGGTATTCACCCGCGCCGGTTTCGGGCTGAACTCTCATCGTCCGTGAGAACGAAATCCGGCCGGCGGAGGTGGCGGTGACGCTTCCCACCGCCACGGATGCCGGGCTGGTGTTCGTCGGCCGAATCCATACCCCCTGGACGTCCCGCATGGATACACCGCGCCAGGGACGGCAGGACGGCCCACTCTGCCGCATCGAGATCTTCGACCCTTGGGTTCCGGCGCTGGACGGGTTGGAGCAGTACGAACGCGTCGAGGTGATCTACTGGCTGCATCTGTCGCGGCGGGACCTCGTCCGTCAGAGCCCGGCCCATGACGGCGCCGCTCGCGGCACGTTCTCGCTGCGCTCGCCGGTGCGGCCCAATCCGCTGGGCACGTCGGTCGCACGCCTGGTCGGCATCGAGGGCGCGACGGTGCTGGTCCGCGGCCTCGATTGCCTGGACGGAACGCCCCTGCTCGACCTTAAGCCGGACCGCACCCTGTTCACCCCGATCGCGCCGCCGCAGCCCGGCGATCTTCAAACCGGCAATCCCTGAGTCAGCCGGAACCCGGCCAGGATCACGTTGGTCAGGCCGGTCGCCCGCAGCTGCTCCTCCAGCCCGGTCCCCACGAACGCGTTCGGGAAATGCTTGGTGACCACCGGCTCGCCTTCGCGCGGCGATACCTCGTCGCTGATCTGGCCGATGCGCGCCGTCAGGTCATAGGGCGACCCGACGCCGGCGTCATGCTGGATGTGGACAATAGGAAGATACTGTCGGCGAATTCAGGCGGCTTGGGCCAGCGCTGCGAAGCGGGTCGTGCGAGTTTTGGCGCGCGGCTTTTGCTCCAGCCAGTTCACGATGCGGGACACGTTCATTGCGGCGGCTGTGCAGGCTTGTTGCAACCCAGTCTTGGCCAAGCCGACGTAGCGGCTCCGGCGCATGCCGAAGGCGCGCACGCCTTGCGACAGCGTGCCTTCGATGCCAGCGCGCACGCGGTAGCGCCCTTTCCAGGCAGGATCGTGCATCCGCGCCCGTGCCGCGTACAGCGCCTCGTACTCAGGGCGCGGGTGGAAGTAGACGGACCGGCGCGCTTCCTTCGCCGGCGTGCACAGCGGCCGTGCAGCGCAGGCGCCGCAGTCGGTGCGGCTGAACATGACCTGGATGCGTGGCACGCCCACCTGGTCACGCCCGGCATGCCACGTCACCGACGTTTTGCCCTGCGGACAGGTGACCTGTTCACGGTCCCAGCTGATGGCGAAGTGGCGCTGCTCGTATCCTTTCGCCCGGGCGAACTGGTTCGCCACGCCCCGAACCGGCCCTTCCAGCGAGATGCCGTGGTCGCGCCGGCTGCCCACCAGCAACGCCGCATCCACATAGGCTGAATCCACGAAGTGCTCGGTGGGCAGCAGGTCCTTGGCGGCCAGGCGCTGGTGGATCGCGGCCGTGCTCGCCATGTCCGGCTGCATCGCCGGGCACGTTTCCACGTGCGTGACCAGGTGCGCCGCGTCGTCGTCACAGGTTTCAGTCAGGTGGACCTTGTAGCCCGACCACTCCATGCCCCGCTTGGTGCTGTAGTGCATCTCCGGGTCGTAGGGCGATTGCAGCCGCTCGCCCACCGGCGGCAGCTCCGCCACAGCTCGCCAGCGCGGCGGCCCGTCGCCCTCGCGGGCGTAATGGATCCGCCATACCGTGCGCAGCGTCTCCACCATGGGCACCGCGCGCGCTGCGGCCGGTGCGCCTTGGTCGTCCAGGGCGTCGAGCAGAACGAACCCGTCCGCGCCGACCTCAAGGGCGAGCGCCTCGCGCTTTTCCTGGCTCTTCGGCAAACAGTAGTCCTCGACCCTGCGCCCATACCACTCGAACCAAATGGGCTGGACAACCCCGCGGAGCCAGTCCGACGCGACGGCGGCCAGGTCGTCCAAGGTGGCCCGGAGCGTTTCAGCCACCAGCTCAAGCAGGTGCAGGTCGTGCACGGCGGCCAGCACGTGCGTGCTGTCGGTGCGCTGCTTGCCCCGCGCCTTGACCAGGCCGCGCGCCTTGAAACGTTCAAGCATCCCGTCCAGCAGCAGGTGCTCCGCCCCTCCCGCGACGAGGCGGGCGCGGAACTCCGTCAGCACGCTGAAGTGGAAGCCCGGGTCGGTCAGCTCCAGCCCCAGGGCATACTTCCAGTCGATGCGGGCGCGCATGGCGTCGGCCGCCTGCCGGTCGCTGAGATGCTCCAGGAACTGGAACACCGTGACCAGCGCCAGCCGCCACGGCGCAAGGCCCGGCTGGCCCCGGGCGGGGTAGAGCTTGCGGAAATCCTCGTCCTCGTAAAGGGCGCTGAACTCGTCGCGCAGCCGCGTGACCACCGTGCCCTTGGAAAACGCCGCACAGGCTACACGCGCGGTCTCGGCAGGAACTTCGCCAATCGGCTCAGGATGCAGGCTCATGGATCACCTCCACGCCGATGCTAAACCCGCCGCCTGAATTCGCCGACAGTATCTACGAGATATCCGCCAACCGAGCGCGCTCCCAGCAGGCGCTGCGCCTCGGCCAGGGCGTCCTCGACGCCCGCCAGCTTCATAATGCCTTCGCGGTAGGTGTTCTGGCAGCCGATCGTCACCAGCGCCGCATCGCGCAGCGCCGCCGCCTCCGTGCCGAGCCCGACCACGTCGCCAAGGGTCTTGGGAAGCATGGTTAGGTCCTTATGACAGCCTGGTTGGACGGTCACGCGTCGCCCCGCGGCGGCGGTCCGGCGGACGCAAGCTCGGCGCCCTCGGCGTCCGAGAACACGCGGCTGCGGATCAGGAAGCGCACACCCTCGGGTGCCTCCAGGGAGAAGCCGCCGCCACGACCCGGCACCACATCGATGGTGAGCTGCGTGTGCTTCCAGTAATCGAACTGCGAGGCGCTCATGTAGAACGGCACGCCCGCGATCTCACCTAATCTGACGTCTTGCGGCCCGACCCGGAACTCCTGCCGCGGGAAGCACATCGGCGAGCTGCCATCGCAGCAGCCTCCCGACTGGTGGAACAGCAGCATGCCGTGCAGCTGTTCCAGCCGGCGCACCATCGCCGCTGCGCCCTCGGTGATCAGCACGCGTTCGACCGTCATTCCACACCTCCGCTTCCGGCATGGCCGGGATTGCCCCGGCCACGCCGGAACGCCTTAGAACTTAGAAGAAGCCCAGCGCATTTGGGCTGTAGCTCACCAGCATGTTCTTGGTCTGCTGGTAGTGGTCCAGCATCATCTTGTGGTTCTCGCGCCCAATGCCGCTCGCCTTGTAGCCGCCGAACGCCGCGTGCGCGGGATACAGGTGGTAGCAGTTGGTCCAGACCCGCCCGGCCTGCACCGCCCGCCCGAAGCGGTAGGCGCGGGTGCCGTCACGCGTCCACACGCCGGCGCCCAGGCCATACAGCGTGTCGTTGGCGATCGACAGCGCTTCCTCGTCGGAGTCGAACTTGGCCACCGACAGCACGGGGCCGAAGATCTCCTCCTGGAAGACGCGCATCTTGTTGTGGCCTTCGAACACCGTAGGCTGCACGTAGTAGCCCCCGGCCAGCTCGCCTTCCAGGTGCGCCCGCTCGCCGCCGATCAGCACCTTGGCGCCTTCCTGGAGGCCGATGTCGAGGTAGGAGAGAACTTTCTCCAGCTGGTCGTTGGACGCCTGGGCGCCGATCATCGTGCTCATTTCGAGCGGGTCGCCCTGCACGATCTTGCCGACGCGGGCGATGGCCTTCTCCATGAAGCGGTCGTAGATGCGGGCGTCCACCAGCGCGCGGCTCGGGCAGGTGCAGACTTCGCCCTGGTTGAGCGCGAACATGGCGAAGCCTTCGAGCGCCTTGTCGAGGAAGGCGTCATCCTCGGCCATCACGTCGGCGAAGAAGATGTTCGGCGACTTGCCACCCAGCTCCAGCGTCACCGGGATGATGTTGTCGGACGCATACTGCATGATCAGCCGGCCGGTCGTGGTCTCGCCGGTGAAGGCGATCTTGGCAATGCGCTTGTTCTGCGCCAGCGGCTTGCCCGCCTCGACGCCGAATCCGGTGACCACGTTCAGCACGCCGGGGGGCAGGATGTCGGCGATCATGTCCATCAGCGCCATGATGCTGAGCGGCGTCTGCTCGGCCGGCTTGAGCACCACGCAGTTGCCAGCCGCGATCGCCGGGGCGAGCTTCCACACCGCCATCAGCAGCGGGAAGTTCCACGGGATGATCTGCCCGACCACGCCCAGCGGCTCGTGGAAGTGGTAAGCGACCGTGTCGTGATCGATCTCGGAGCTGGTGCCTTCCTGCGCGCGGATGCAGCCGGCGAAGTAGCGGAAATGGTCGACTGCGAGCGGCAGGTCGGCCAAGGTCGACTCGCGGATCGGCTTGCCGTTGTCGATGGTCTCAATCAGCGCCAGCGTGGGCAGGTTCTGCTCGATCCGGTCCGCGATCTTGTTGAGCAGCAGGGCGCGCTGGGCTGCCGGTGTGCGGCCCCAGGCCTCCCGCGCAGCGTGTGCGGCGTCGAGCGCCAGTTCGATGTCTTCGGCGGTGGAGCGGGCGTGGGTGCTGATCGTCTTGCCCGTCACCGGAGACGGGTTGTCGAAGGTCTGGCCGCGCACCGGCGGGACCCACTTGCCGCCGATCCAGTTGTCGTAGTGTGACCGCAGCGCGATCTGCTTCGATAGATCCGATAAGGCTTTCTCGACAATGCTGATCTCCCCTGTCCGGGCCGCTTCCGGGTCCGGAGAGCCGCTATATGCGCCAAGATATGGCGGACCAACAAGCGCGATGCGGCCAATAGGCCGCGACGTTGCCGACGCACGCCCGTCGACGCCGCATGGGAGCGGCTGAGCAGGCTGAAACAGCCCTCGACTTCTTCGCAAACCCAACGCTATATTTCATCAACTATAACGCTAGGAGGACCCCTGATGGACCTGTCCACCTCTCACGGCCGGCTGAGCGCCGCCGCTCGTGAGTTCATCGCCCGCCGTCACAAGCTGCTGATCGGCGGGCAGTGGGTCGATGCCCGATCCGGCAAGACGTTTGCCGTGTTCGACCCCTCCAATGGCCAGCAGATCGCGCAGGTGGCCGAGGGCGCCGCCGCCGACGTCGATGCTGCGGTGTCCGCTGCCCGGCGCGCCTTCGAGGAAGGGGCGTGGGCCAGGATGAAGCCCACGGAGCGCGGCAAGCTGGTCTGGCGGCTGGGCGACGTGCTGGAGACCCATGCCGACGAACTGGCCGAGTTGGAGGCACTCGACAACGGCAAGCCGATCACCGACGCCCGCACCGTCGACATTCCGTTCGCCTGCGAGCTGCTCCGCTACATGGCGGGCTGGTCCACCAAGATCACCGGTCAGAGTATCCCGATCTCGGCACCGGGGGACTGGCACGCCTACTCGATGCGCGAGCCGGTCGGCGTGGTGGGACAGATCATCCCCTGGAACTTCCCGTTGCTCATGGCGGTGTGGAAGATCGCGCCGGCGCTCGCGGCCGGCTGCACGATCGTGCTTAAGCCCGCCGAGCAGACGCCGCTCTCCGCGATCCGCCTCGGCGAGTTGATCGGGGAAGCCGGCTTTCCGGATGGCGTGTTCAACGTCATCACCGGCGACGGCACGGCGGGCGCCGCAATCGCCGCGCATCCCGATGTGGACAAGGTTGCGTTCACCGGCTCGACCGAAGTCGGCCGCCTTATCGTTCAGGCCGCGGCGGGCAACCTCAAGAAGGTCAGCCTGGAGCTCGGCGGCAAATCGCCAGCGATCGTGTTCCCGGACGCCGATCTCAGCGTCGCCATCCCCGGGACTGCGTCAGGCATCTTCTTCAATATGGGCCAGTGCTGCACGGCCGGCTCGCGCCTGTTCGTGCACGAAAGTATCTTCGACAAGATGATGACCGGGCTGGCCGACGAGGCGGCCAAGATCCAGATCGGGCCTGGGCTCGATCCCGCGACGCGCATGGGGCCGCTCGTGTCCGACGAGCAGTTGCAGCGCGTCACCGGCTTCCTGGACAGCGGCCGTCAGCAGGGGGCGGAGTTCGTCACCGGCGGCAACCGCCACGGCAGCGAAGGCTACTTCGTCGAGCCCACCGTCCTCACTCGCACGACGCCGGACATGCGGGTTGTGCGCGAGGAGATCTTCGGCCCAGTTGTCTGCGCGATGCCCTACAATGACGACGATCTCGACCAGATCGCCAAGCAGGGCAACGCGACCGAGTACGGGTTGGCGGCTTCGATCTGGACCCGCGATATCGGGATCGCCCACAAGCTGGCGCGCAAGCTGAAGGCCGGCTCGGTGTGGATCAACGTTCACAACTTCAACGATGTCGCCCTGCCTTTCGGCGGCTACAAGCAGTCTGGCTGGGGCCGCGAGATGGGCTACGAGGCCATCGAGCTCTACACCGAGACCAAGGCGGTGGCTGCCCTCCTGTGACCCGAATCGGCCAGCCCAGCAGCTTTGTCCCGAGCGGTGGGCTGGCCAGTCTGCCTATTCTGGCCAGTCTGGCCAGTCTGCCCAGACTGGCGACGGCCACGGTCGTCGTCGGTCCGGACCGCTCTCCGATCCGGCAACGGACGAAATTCTGGGAACTGAACAACACCGTCCACTGCTCCGTTATCGGCACCTGCCTGACCACGGGCGAGCTGCGGCGGGTGATGGGCAAGCTGACGCGAACCGACGTGTCTCGGTTCAGCGACCACGACCTTCACTCCGAGGCTGTCGGCCTTTGCAGCTTTCACAACGCCTGCTCCAAGCTGCTGCAGAAAACGCTCGATGGACGGCACCAGGGCGTCATCAAGCAATTCGCCCGATTGCAGGGTGAAACTGTTGTCCTGGAGAGATGGCTTGAGGCCCGGCGAGCTGGCGAGATACCCGGCGCTTATTGGGCGGTGCTGACTCACCCTGACGTCACGCAGTTGGGCATACGGCAGGCGTTTGGCGACGTGCATATGCTGTCGCATCTGGTGGGCGCTGCCAATCGCGCCGATATTCGCCGTCTCGCGGCCTTGGAGGACGCGAATGCCTTGCTGCAGGCCAAAGTCGAGCGGCAGCAGACCCGGTTGCACGAGGCTATCACGGCTCGGGATGCGACACTGCGCCATCTTGGGACAGTGACGGCGACAGACGTGACGTATTCCGCAAGGCCCGATGCTGACGATGCACGAGAGGCCTTGCGCCATCTCGTGGCCGACTTGCAGACCCGCCTTGCCGCCGAGACAGGCCGGCGCGAGCGTTTGGACCGGCGGCTGGCAGATGCGTCACAGGCCGCTCAACGCTGGGAAGGCTTGGCCAAGGACGCCGAGTTGGAGCGCGCTGCCCTGCATCGCGAGCTTGCCGCGCTCGAACGGCAGCAGAACACCTCGGAGCCGGCCCAGCCAGTCCTGGCGCTGTCGGCGCAACGCATTCTCTACGTCGGCGGCCGGCCCGGCTGCATCGAGCAGATGCGCGGCACGCTGCAGGCGGCAGGCGGGGAGCTGCTCTGCCACGATGGTGGCCGGCACGACCATCCATCCCTGCTTCCAGGACTGATCAGCCAAGCCGACCGCGTTCTCTTTCCGGTCGATTGCGTCAGCCACGATGCCGCGCTGACGGTGAAGCGGCTTTGCCGCCAACTTGGCAAACGATGGTCGCCGCTGCGCTCCTCCGGCCTGGGCTCGTTCCTTGCCGTCCTAACTGAGGCGATCGTAGCCGAGTCCGCCGAATTTGCTGCCGGGCAAACCTCCTGAACGAGCAAGAAGGCCAGGCCATGAGCGTCATCAACGCCCCCTTCGCGCGCAACCGGATGTGCGTGGCGGCGCTGGTGCGGCTCGGTCCCACCGCGAACAACCTGCTCGACCGCATGCTGTCCCCGGATGTGCGCCTCGCGACCTCCACGCCCGGTGGCCGATCCGGGTGGCGACTACGCGTCGCGGTGTTTGCCCGCGCCGAGGCAATGCATCCCGGCGCGGAGGCTGCCCTAAGCGCGAAGGCTCTGCTGCTGCTCGGCGGGCCGGGGTCGATGGCGCCTCAGCCGGAGCGTAGCGCGGCCGCGATGATCTTCCTCGGTGACCACGCGATGCGCTGCTCTACGTCTGCAGCGGCACAGCGGCTACCGCGCGCGAGGTGCCGGGCCTGGTGTCGATGCCGGTACCGGATGCATTGGAGGTCGGGCCGGGCGATTAGCCGCTCCACGAATGACCCTATCTTCGACGGTGGTCACGCTGGGGGTGGTCACGCTCGGGCCGATCACTGCTTGCTCACAAGCGGCTTCAGAGCATCCGAGAGATGGTCGTAGTCGGGTGCGCTGACGATGGGCGGACTGATCGGAGCCGGGCCGCTCGCCGACTGCAATGCGACGCCTTGCGGGCTGAACAGAAGCTGCAGGAACTGAATGGCAGCGTCGTAGTGCGGCGCCGTGCGGAGGATGGTGACGCCCCAGGCCACGCGGGTTGCGGGAATTCTCACGTGCGGCGCAGTGCCCGGAAGGCCGAGACCGGGCACGACGGTCGACGCCGTGTTGTAGTGCAATCCGGGATCGGAGCTTGAGAGCCCGACCGCGTCCGGCAGCTTGGCGTACCGGTAGGTGGATGGGTTGGCCCGGTAGGCCGCCGCCGCGCTGTGCTCGTAGGTGAACGTGTAGTCGTAGTTGGCGCCAAGCACGTCCGTTGTCCGTGAGATCGTGTAATGCTCGAGAAGCGCATTGTACAGCGCCGGCATCGCGTAACGCTGCGCGGCGAGCTGGAAGATCATGTCGGCCCGGTAGCCGCTTGGATCGAGGAACGGGTTCGATCCCCCGATCAGGACGCCGGGCTGGGTAAGCTGGTCGTACCAGTCTGCGGCGACGCTGGGGATCGAGTTCGGAGGGCTGAGCGGTGTGCCCGCGTCCGCAATGCTGGCCGCGTTGTGGCTGCTTGTCGTGTAGGCGAGCACCATGCCGCCCTGCGCGAACACGATGTTGTAGCCCGCGAACCAGGACGGTTTCAGCAGCACGTCGATGTCTACGTCGTCGGCGGTGGCGAAGATGTCGGCCGGCTCCTGGCCCGCCGTGACCCGGCGTGCGGCATCGAGGCTGCCGGCGGCCACGTCGGTGATGCAGGTTCCTGTCTGCTGGGTGAACAGCTTCTCGATCGGCGTGAACGCCGCCGTGAGGCTGCCCGCGTGATAGATGATAAGCGATTGTGGGCAGTCTGCCTGGGCACGCGCCCGGTGCTCCCCTGCCATGGCGAAGACTGCCACGCAGAATACGAAGGTGAACTGAGCCGTTGCCCGTCGGGGCATGTTGATGGATCGTCCTGTAACGTTATATTTGCACCAACATGACCCTATGTCTCGACGCATGTCCAGGCACTGCCTAACCGGCAGCAGCATCAAGCTCGTCGGCGTTGTGGACAATCGCCGTCGAACACTGCAAGGCCCTACTGCGGCGGAAGCGGGACCGCGTAAAGATGAAAGGGCAGCTTCGGCGGCTGCTTTTTCAGCTCGGGGTTGAGCAGATGGTCCAGCTGTCCTTCTGCCACCCACCCGGTAGCGCCGACCTGCGTGACCGAGACCGGTCCGTCGAAGCCATCCTGGAGTGTCTTGATCTCGGCTGTTCCACCATCGATGGTGACCAGGTCGAGGCTGCCGGTGCCTTCGATCATCAGAAAGGTGTTCTTGCCGTACGCCCGAAGGCTGTCGGGCAGGCCGATCTTGCGCGAGGTTTGCAACGTCGTCACCTCACCGGCCTTGCCGTCTGCCACGGCGACCTTGAACAAACCGCCCGGCGTGAAGGTGTTGACGTAAACGGCGCCATCGCTGCCGAATGCGATTCCGTCGAGGCCGGCACCGCCCTTCGGCGGCGTAAATCGCGGATCGGTGGCCCATACCTCGAACGCGCTCCCGCCGGCCTTCAAACGCAGGATGTGCGGGTTGAACGAATCGGTGACGTAGGCTGCGCCGTCGGCGCCGATCGCGATGTCGTTGCAGAGTGTCACATCGCCAGGGAGCGGTGTGCTGCCCTTGGCCTCGCCTGTCCTGAGATCGAAGGCTTCGAGGGCGCTTCCCTTCGAAGTGCCGGGGCTCGGGACGCCGAAGCCGGAGGTATCGTTCGAGCACACCAGGAGCGTGCTGGACTTCTCATCCGCGAGCACACCGAAGGTCGATCGGCTGCCGTTCGCTCCCGGCTTGATCCACGGTTCCGCCACCGTTGCGCCTGGCGCAACCTTGAGAACGCCGCCTTCGGCAAAGCTGCCGACAAACAGCGTGCCGTCTTGCGTGGAAGTCAGGCTTTCCGGGAATGCGCGGCCACCTGGAAGGTCCACTTGGGGTGGCACCGCGGACGCAGTCCCGACGCTGCCGACCAGCAAAGCAACCATCAACATCGCTGGCACGCTGCGGACCGGACTTGCCGAATTTAACAATTGACCTTGCAGACCAGAGATCGAGCACTTGGTAACCACGGCGGTTCTCCCATAACGTTTGCTATTTGGACTGTGAGTCCTTCGGATTATGCAGTCTTGATCCAGACGGCTTTCACGTTGAGGTATTCCTCGACGTGCTGTTTGCCACTCTCACGCCCGTAGCCGCTCATCTTGTAGCCGCCAAACGGGACGGCCGGATCCATCGCCTGGTAGCAGTTGACCCAGACCGAGCCGGCCCGTATGTCGCGAGCGAGCTTGTGCGCTTTGCTGACGTCGCGGGTCCACACGCCGCTTCCAAGGCCGAAGCTGGTCTTGTTGGCCCGCTCTATCACCTCGTCGATGTCGGTGAACGGGATGGCAGAAATGACCGGGCCGAAGATCTCTTCTTGGGCAATCCGCATGTCGTCCCTGACATCGGCGAACACGGTCGGTGGAACGAAGTAGCCTTTGGCCATGTCACCGTCCGTCAACCGCTCCCCGCCCGACAGCGGGCGAGCACCCTCCTGCCGTCCAATGGCCAGGTAGCCGGTGACGCGATCGAGCTGTTCGGCCGAGACCAGCGGCCCGACCTGCGTCTGCGGATCGCTGCTGTTGCCGACCTGAAGTGAGTTGCTGTACTCGGCCACCCGGGCGGTGAATTCGTCGTAGATCTTGCGCTCGACGAACAGTCGCGTCCCTGCGCTACAAATCTGGCCGGAGTTGGCGAACACTGCCATGCCCGCGCCGGGAACAGCGGCATCGAGATCGGCATCGGCGAACACCACGTCGGGGGACTTGCCGCCGAGTTCGAGCGAAACGCGTTTGAGATTGCCGGCCGAGGCCGCGATGATCTTCTGGCCCGTCAAGTGCGATCCGGTGAACGCGACCTTGTCAACGTCGGGATGACCGGCGAGCGCGGCACCCGCGGTTTCGCCGTAGCCGGTGACCACGTTGATGACGCCGGTCGGGATTCCGGCCTCCTGGCATAGTTCCGCAAGCCGCAGCGACGTCAGCGGCGCTTCCTCGGCAGGCTTGAGCACGACCGTGCAGCCCGTCGCCAGGACAGGCCCGATCTTCCAGATGGTCGCGGTTAGCGGGCCGTTCCAAGGAATGATCGCGCCGACCACACCGACAGGCTCCTTGAGCGTGAAAGAGACATAATCGCCCGGCAGCGAGTTTTCGATCGTCTCGCCGTGGATGGCGGTTGCCTGCCCGGCGTAGTAGCGCAGCATCCCAAGCGCGCGCAGGCGGCTGGCTTTCGTACGGCTGATTGGCGCGCCCATGTCGAGCGTGTCGAGCGTGGCCAACTCATCGAAATGCTGCTCGACGAGGTCGGCCAATTTCAGCAGGAGGTTCTGTCGCTCGAACGGCTTGAACTTGCGCCAAGGACCGTCGAACGCGCGGCGCGCGGCACTCACGGCGCGGGTGATGTCCTCGCTGTCGCCTTGGGCAACGGACGCGAGCACTTCGCCGGTTGATGGGTTGATCGTGTCGAACGTCTTTCCTGAGGCGGCCTCGACCCACTTGCCATCGATAAACAGGCGCTTTGGCGTGCCGGTCAGAAACGGATGCGCTGTCGCGTCCAACGGCGTGAGAATGTTCATGGGCAGGGTTTCCCTTGTTGGTTCAGGTTGTCAGGCTGGGTTCGGGATTCCGCGGCCTCACTGACGGCCGCAAGGAAAGAGGCAGGATCCGAGGAGCGCAGCGGCATCCAGCCCATGCCGAGGTGGCGGGGAAGCCACGTCACCGTAAGCGCCGCGTCGTGCCTCCCTCCCTTGCAGGAAAGCAGCTCACTTCCTGTGGCCTCCACAATGTCCCGAAGCTGCTCCATGCAGCCAATCGCGTGAAATGGCGACGTCCGTGGTGCGCTCCCTGCGTCGTATTTCTTACAATATAACGGGTGAACCTTTCAGAAGTCCAGACGCCTATGTGGCGAGGCAGAAGGAGGCAACTTGCCGAAGGCCTCAAAGCAGGAAACGACCACGCGAAGAATCGTTGAAGGGGTATTTTGGCCACGCGCCCGATCGACTGGGCACTGACCGAGCGCCAATACGACCGGACCCAACAGGCGTGTCACGAGCCGCCACTTTGAACGGTGCGAGGACAAAACGGTCAGGCTGTCAGGCTGGTTCTGTCCTGAGCGCCGCATAGAGCGCTGTTTTGCCCACCTTCAGCCTCGTCGCGATCTCACGCACGGCCAGGCCCTGGCCGACCATCGTGCGTGCGCGTTTCAGCTTGTCGTCGCTAATGGGGGTCCGGTAGCAGCGGGTGCGCCAGGCGAAGCTGGCGCGGTCCAGCGGGTGAAAGTCCCGCCCGGGTAAGGTGTAGCGAGCCGCCCGGTAGCGAGTGTTGCAGGTCCGTCCGGTAACGGCGGGGCTGAAGCGTACACAGCGATTGTGTGAGGAATGGGATTGAGCCACGAAATCACTGAAGTTGCAGAGGCCGAGCCTGTCCGTTGTGGTGAAGGCAACATGAGCGGTGCCGTTATGCGAGGCGCCGCCGCTCTGCCGGGGTCTGAGGCCATTTCGCGCACAAAGGGAACGTGTCGGAACCTGGGAAGCCCCGTCGGGGCCTCCGGTGAGGTCGCCGGAGGGGGTCAGCGGCAAGGGACAACCGAAGCCGCCGGCTGAGCTGAGACGGGGTGGCGGATCGGGGTGTAGTACCGATGATGGGGGCGAAGGAAACGAGCCAACTGGAGGGAAGGCCCCGACCCGAGAGAAATCTGGGCGGGTTAGCGAGGGACCGGACACAGGGCCGGGTATCTCTGCCAGCCAAGCTCGCCCAGGTGAACGAGGCACATAGCCTCCGGATGCTCTCGGGAAGAGCCGAGTGCGAGAAAGACGCATGCTCGGATCTGCGAGGGCGGCGCTGGGTAACCAGCGCCGCTACTCGACAACCGAAAGTTCGATTCAGGTGACAGAGCCAAGCTGACGTGGGTCTGGGCTACTCGGGCGCAGTGCTTTGCTGCCGGCGAGCTACAAGCTGAGCCCGAATGCGTCCCTCAAACCTTTCTGTCCTGCCAAGGTGATGCTGACAGCTCGCGTGCCCTCCACTCTCCGCACCCACCCCAACTCGAAGCAGCGGCACGCAATAGCTATCCCAAGGGCACCAGCAAGGTGCGGCCGACGTTCGCTCCAGTCGAGGCAGGGACGGCAGAACAGCCGCCTGGGCCGCTTGCCCGCGGACGGATTGATGCCGAACGTGGGCAGGAACACTTGCCCCGCGTCAGTGACGGTTCCACCATCACCGTCGAGTTCGATACGACCTTGGGCGATCAGCGCATCGGCAATGCCCACGCCAAGCCGTCCGGCGAAGTGATCGTAGCAGGTCCTTGCCGTGCGGAGGGCGATGTCCTTTGGGCCGGTGCGGACGGACGGCCGCGTTGGCCCGTTGCTTGATCTTGTGGCGAACTGGGCCACCGTCTCCAGCAACCGTGCGACGTCAGGCGACGCAAGCCGGTGGTAGTGGTGACGCCCTTGCCTCTCCATCACGAGCAGGCCGGCATCCAGCAACCTTGCCAGGTGTCCGCTTGCGGTTTGGGGCGCGATGCCCGCATGGCCCGCTAACTCCCGCGCCGTCAGCGACCGGCCGCCCATGAGGGCGTCCAGCATGCTCGCCCGGCCGAGGTCCCCGAGCAGGGCACCGATCTCGGCAAGCGCATGAGGGCGGAGTGTCGCGGGCTGTTCCAAGGTGGGCTGCATCATGAAGGGTTTCCCGTTCGAAATGCTACGGCTGTTTCCGTAGCATCAGCATCGCCTTGACGGGCACGCTCCTCAGGTCGGAACCGACGTCGGAGAACTGGCCTGTGGACTACACATCAAGTCTTGCCACCATCGCCGGCGTTGTCCTCCTGGGTTGCCTCAGCCCGGGACCAAACTTCCTCGTGGTCACGTCACGTGCGTTGACCATGTCTCGGCAGGCTGGCGTGCTGGCCGGGTTAGGGGTGGCGCTCGCGTCTCTTACCTGGGCATCGCTGACCATCGCTGGCCTCGCCTTGATGCTGCAACACGCGGCCTGGCTGCTGACTGCCCTACAGCTCACCGGCGCCGCCTACCTCATCTATATCGGCATCCGGACGGTCCTGAGCGCCCGCCAGCCTGTGCCGACCCAAAGTATGGCCATGTCCAGCACGCCGCCATTGCAGGATGTGTGGAGCGGCTTCCTGACCAGCATGACCAATCCGAAGGCGGCGGGGTTCTTCGGCAGCCTGTTCGTGGTGACGCTGCCGATTGGTGCGCCGCCCTGGGTGTATGGCCTGACGCTGGCCATCGTGACGGCGCTGTCCGCCGCCTGGCATTGCGGGCTCGCCCTGTTCTTCTCGCTCGGCCTGGTACGGGCGGCCTATCGGCGGTCAAAAACAACGGTCAGCACCGTCATGGGCAGCGTGCTGGTCCTGCTCGGCCCCGCCCCGGTGCTGCTGACGGTTTCGCATCGCAGTGACCGCCTCTTCATTGCCGCGTGCCGCCTGTTTCTTGAGGAACCTTTGCCAGGTCGGCAGTGCGTGCGCCGTGCGCACCGCCTTGCGTTCCTGCCTCTGATCGTCTTTCCGCTTGGCGTGATCTATCTCGCGGCGCGCGGCCAGATATTCCAGGCCCCGTTGCTGCAGTGGGCCGCGCAGCTCCGCCTCGCGCTCCAGCCGTGTCCGTTCCTTGTGATAGGCCACGAGCGTCGCTGTATAAGCCGCGTGGTGCTCCTGCAGCCCCTTGAGGACGTCCTTGCGGGCCTCCTCGGCCGCCGCCCGCTCCCGCTGATAGGCATCGAACAACCCGCCTTGCTGGCCTGGCCGGTCATACCGTGCGGACGCCGGTTCCGCCTCGGCTTGCTGGCCTGGCGCCTGGAAGGTCCCTAACGCGTCTGTCATCGACTTGAACGACAAACCGGCGTCCACGTCCGACACTTTGACCCGCAAGCGGCTGTCACTCCGATGACCCACCATCAGCCCGGCGCCGCGCAGCTTCACCACGAGGTCGAGCGCCGCCGCCGCCCGATGCACCTCTTGCCAGCCTTCGCCATTATCCCAGGCGGCCAGTAGCGGAGCCGCAGCATGGTCCTTTGTCCAGGCGGCGAACGACCCGGTGCCGAGCTGGCGATCAAAGCCGCGGCTCTGCTCGTGGTTCGGAGCCATGTCAGCCCATACGGCACCTTCGATTTGGACATGGAGGCCCGGCTCGACCTCGATTGGAAGCAAGCGGCCTGACTTTTTACAGAAGGCGTATTTCGTAAAGAGTGTGCTAGGCTGTGTGTCGGGATAGCAAGGGATTGTAGACGTGCCGGCGACACCGACCAAACGGCGAAAAGTAAAGAGTAGCCCAGACACCTC
>JAABUX010003922.1_pt1 | contig 19281 bp, 10 predicted proteins | sample 5561851 | NCBI WGS metagenome assembly JAABUX01 (sample SAMN10711883, study PRJNA513361) | rock metagenome | isolation source: Antarctica rocks | place: Antarctica: Victoria Land, Richard Nunatak red sandstone | collected 2016-01-03 | reverse complement strand
CACGACGGTGGCGTCACCTATCGCGGCCGCCTCCGCCCTCTCTGTCGCGCAACGACACGGTAAGCTCATTGTACGACATGGACGACGGTACCGGGCGGCGCCCAGGCGTAGAGCTGCGCCATAAGAGGGTTCGCGGGCGTATTGGGCACGTTGACGCAGCCGTGCGTCCCATTATCCGCCCCCTGCGTGGGCGACCCCGCGCCGGAGTTAGTCCCCGGTCCATAGGCCCCACGCCAGGGCGCGTCGTGAACGAAGTAGCCCGGTGAGTCAAAGTAGAGCGCGAAATTGACGAACGACGGATCGTAGTAGTACGGCGAACCCTTCGGCCAGGGGCTATGGAACGTAAAGTTCTTTTGCGCCGTGATGACGTGGAAGGTACCCGTGGGCGTGGGCAGCTTCTGGTTGCCCGTTGTGACCGGCGTATCGAGGAAGAGCGTGGCGCCGTCGTAGGCCCACAGATGCTGCTGCGAGAGCGAGACGTCGATGTGCTTGTAGGTCACGCTCAAGCCGCTCCATCCGGCCACGTGCGCGTTGCCGACATGGTCGGTCAGGCGCATATAGACGCTGTACGATCCGGCCGGGACCGTCTTGCCGTCGTTGTCGCGCCCGTCCCAGGCGATGTTCAGCGGCGGGCCGGCCGCCTGGAAGCCCGGCAGCACGATGTGACGCACGCGATTGCCCGCGTCATCGTAGACGCCGATGGTGACATGCGACGCTTTGCTGATGGTGTAGCTGAGTTGCAATTTTTCAAGCGAGGGGTCGAAGGTGAATCCCGATCCCGCGCTGGTCGAGAAGGCATGGCTGGTGACGATCGGGGCGGTCACGTCGACGTGCACGGGGAAGGTGGCGGTCTGACCCCAGTTGCCCGCGTTGTCCCGCGCGCGCACATGGAAGTAGTACGTCCCCGTATCCAGCCTGGAGAGGGTCAGGTGCTGGTTCGTAGTCCGGATGACGGACTTGGGCGCGCCGCGCGGATCGGTGTCCAGGCGGTAGGCGTAGCCGGCCGTGCCGGCCGGATCGCCCGGATCGGTCCAGTTGAAGGTCAGCGTCGAGGTGGCATAGGCGGCCAACGGCTGGGGATCGGTCGGAGACGAGACGTGGGGCGCGGCCGGGCCCGTGGCCTGGATGCCGAAGGCCATGGCCCCGTGCGCGAACTGCGACCACGGACCCTCGGCCGACGCGCTGCTGAAGCGCGCCTGCCAGTGATACGCCCCCTGAGCCAGCGAAGGCACGATCACCGTGGCGGCGCCGTTGCTGACCTGCGCGTCGGCGGTGACATGACCGCTAAAGGCGTGAGACAGCGGCTGGATTTCGACCTCGGCCACCGCATCCTTGTGCAGTCCGGGCGCGCCCACCCGCAGCGTCATACCGTCGCCTTTGGTCCAACTGCCCTCCGTGAGCGCGACGGCGCCGCCAGCGGCCTGGCTCATGGTAAGGGGGGCGGGCGGCAGCAGCACCCTGACCCTGGTCGGCGCCGCGGTCGCGGTCGGCGCGGGCACGGTCGTCGCCGTCGGGACAGGCTGCCCGCTTGCGCCAGTACTCGTGGCCACGGATGTGTTCGCAGCCGCGGACGTGGCGGATACCACGTTGGAGACCGGGACACCTGGCTGAGAGCTCACGGTCGACACGATGGCAGGAGGGAGAGTAGCGGTCGTGGCGGGAGCGGCGGCAGCATGGCTATCGCCGAGGAGGCGGGCAAATGTTCCGTTGGCGCTGGCCGTCCCGATGGCAAAGGCGGCGGCCGCGACCAGGATCAGCGAGACGATGCGACGCATGCGGTGACATCCTTGTGTGTTCTCTAACCCGCCGGCCTCTGAGTAGGATGGCCCGCGGCTCACTCACCACGCGCGTCGCGTGGCGGGAGGGGATCGCTCGTCCCCTAGTCTAACGCGCTTGCCACTTCACCTCAACCAATTCGCGACGCTCGACGCTCGAGGCGCACCCATACGGTCGCGGGTGCGCCCCGAGATTGTGATGTCGGATCCTGCACGCCTGCGACTGCGGTCGCATGGCAGCGCACGGGACACTGCGGTGTCCAACGGGGACCACAGGCCACGTCGCGTCGGCCCTCCTCCGACCGCAGTCGGCCGGCGCTTTGCCATGTGACCGCAGTCGCAGGCCGCGTCTCACAATCATGGGGCACGCCCTACGGTCGCCATCACCTTGACAGGATTGGATTGATGCATCAAAGTTGGACTAGTCTGACTGGACAGGAGATAGAGATGCCGCATCAATGGCAGTTGCAAGAGGCCAAGGCCCACTTCTCACAGGTGGTGGAGCGAGCCTTAGCGGGCGAAGTTCAGGTGGTGACACGCCGGGGACGACGGGCCGTGGTGGTCATACCATACGAGGAATATGAGCGATTGCAAGGCGACACAAGGAGTGCGTGGGACATTTTCAAGACTGCCCCGCGTATTGACGAAGGAGACTTGCCGATCGAGCGAGACAAGACCTTTGTGCGCCCATCGGATGTAGGATAAACATGACGTACCTGCTGGATACGAACGTCGTGTCCGAGTCCATCAAGCCGCGGCCCGCCGACCGTGTCGTGACCTGGCTTGCGGCACAGCACAGCGCCAGTATCTATCTGTCGGTCCTCACATTGGGTGAGATCCAACAGGGCATTGTCCGCTCCCCCAACCCGCGCCGCGTCGAGCGCCTGACGCGCTGGCTGGAAGACGAGCTACAGCCACAGTTTCAGGGACGTCTCCTACCAATTGAGGTTCAGGTGATGAAAATCTGGGGACAGATCACAGGGCAGGCTCTGCGACATGGCCGCCCCGTGAGCTATGTCGACTCCCTGTTGGCGGCGACAGCCATCACGCATGGCCTGACATTGGTCACTCGCAACAGCAAGGATGTCGAAGGGCTGCCCGTGCAAACGCTCAATCCGTGGGACGCATAACGACCTCGGGCACGGCGTCGGGCCAGTGTACATCGCTCCAGCCTGTCTACGCCTCTCGGTTCAATCCAAGGGCGCGTTCAATAGTGGCGCGGGCACGTTGCTCCGTCCTCCTCAACTCGCGATCCGCGTCGTCCGCCCGTGCGCGCAACGACGCCGCGGCGGCGGCAAGGTCGTTTTGGAGCCCTTTGATGTTGAGGCGCAAGAGCGCGATGTTGGGCGACGTGATAAACGTTGTCAAGACTGCCAAGTAGCGACGCAACAGGCCCCGAAAGGTCAGGATGGCAGGGTCGTGCGGCCGCGCCTCCAGAGTGGCCATATATAGATCGACACGCGACGCCTCAAGCGTCGCCAGCTGCAAAACGGATTGGGCGCTGCCCCACTGCCGTTCACGTTGCCGGCTCGACAAATGGCTGTCGCAGGCGAGGATAAAATGCACCGTCTGGTGGTCGCGATCTTTGGCGAACTTTGCCAGCGCCGCGGCGTCGGCCGCACTGGTCCGCAAAGCATTCAGCGCGGCGATATCCTGATCGCCCACGGCCAATCGTCGCGCTATTTCAAGGTCCACCAGTCTCGTTCTCTCCGCGCCGACTCCGCTCCTGGCCCAGGTGAGCGCGAGCTTCGCGCCGCCCAGTTCCGCCATATCCTGCATGTACGACGGCGACACCAGGCGCCCCAACCCCTTCCCATACTCCGCGGCCCGACCTTCCGCGACATCGACACGCCGTTGCGCGTCGTCCAATTCACGCACGAGCCGATCGTACTTTCCCCGATCATACCCGGCGCCGGTCCCACCGTTGCCCATTGCCGCCCCTCCCGACGCTCGATCTCGCGCACGACGACTATTCCATCCACGTCATGCAGGTAAGAGCCCGTGCCACGTGGCCGAGCCCACCCCGCGACATGCGGGACTAGTATCGGCGACATCGTCCGGCGGCGCCATGGCCCACTCGGGGAGGATCGCGGGCAATCAACGGCCGCTCAAGGCTGTGATAGCGATGATGCCAACCGACGTGGGATGCTTCGCTGCCGCTGGCGCTGCGCTCGTGTCTCACGCGTAGCTCCAACGCCCGCCGCACATCATCGATGGGTCTGCGAGCAGCGTGCCCGTGGTGTTGGGCACGGTGCGCCCGCCCAGCTGCAACGTCGGGCTGGCACTGATAGAGAGCGATATGGCGCTGTTCGTAGGAACGCTGCCGAGAAGGTCTGCAAGCATCGTTTAGCTTTTGAGACCGCGCGGCGGCCCGTACGGCTGGAACAGCGCCCGCGCCTCCTCGGGCGTACGCGGCTGGCTCGGCAGGCGCGGCGGCGGCCCGTGGCCCTCCTCGTCGATCTCATCCTCGTCGGGGAACTGCGTCGGATCGAGGTACCAGGCGGGGAAGGGCTCGTAGAACCGCTCCCACGTGAGCCACGACACGAGCATCTCCGTCAGCGTCTGCTCGAAGCGCCAGAAGTAGCCCGCCTCAGCGGATGTGACGATGACTGGCCAGGAGTCGGGAGGGCCGACCTGCCACCAGAACAGGGTCTGCGCTTGGTCATCTTTCCCCCAGGGGAACAGCCCGTCCGACTCCGGGTACAAGGGGTATGGACACTCGGCGATGTCACGCGCCGCGCCACCACGACCCGCCCGCTCAGGTGTTGCCGCGCTGTCACGATGAGCGTGTAGCGGCCCGGCGCCAGTGTCGGGGACGTGACGATCTGCAGGGCGGGCGCCAGCGCCCCCTGGTCCTGCGCGAACAGGTTCACTGCGCCCGGCAGCGGCTGCGCCAGCAGCCCGTCCGGCGCGCCCGCCACGCTCAACTCTACGTAGTCCCCGCCGTCCGCCCGCGCCCGCCCGTGAGGCCGCACGAGTAACGGCAGGCGCGCGTCGCCTCCCGCCACCAGCCGGAGGGCGGACGCCCCCAGCGCGAACGTCGCCCCCGGCAGCCCGCGCCCAGACGGCTTCCGGTGCGGTCCCTGCTGATGCGGGACACTCCCGTGTTGGGTACCCCCGCGTGGGGCATGCCCCTGCGGGCGTGGGGCATACCCGCGTGGGGTGTGCCCCCGCGCCGGGCCGGGGTGGCCACCCAAGCGCGGCAGCACCAGCGTCCGCGCCGTCGCCCGCGCGCTCTCGTGCCCCGCGCTGTCGTAGGCGGACACCGCCACCTGGTAGGCCCGCCCCGGCGTCAAGCCGCCAAGGTCCGCGCTCTGCACCAGCCCCACGTCCAGCGTCTGCCAGTGTCCGCCAGATATACCCGTGCCGTGCGCCTGACGGGCCGGGAGTAGCCGCCAGTGCAACCGGTAGCCCGCCAGCAGCGCCGCCCGGACTGGCGGCGCCCACAGCGCCTCCAGGCTCCCGCTATGGGGCAGCGCCAGCGCCACCACCGCTCGTGGCTCCTCGGGGTGCGCCGGCTGCTCCACGCGCACCGTCCCCGCCCCGTAGGCCACCACGTCCGCCCCCGCCCCGTTGTCCAGCCGCGCGTAGGCGTAGTACGTGCCCGCCGGTACCGCGCTCGTGTCCCAGCGGTAGCTCCAGCGCCCGCTGCGCAGCGGCACTGGATCGGCGATGAGGGTGCCCGTCGTGTTCGGCACGACCTGCCCGCCCAGCCGCAACGTCGGGCTGGCACTGGTAGAGAGCGATATGGCGCTGTTCGTAGGAACGCTGCCGAGAAGGTCTGCAAGCATCGTTTAGCTTTTGAGGTCGCGCGGCGGCCCGTACGGCTGGAACAGCGCCCGCGCTTCCTCGGGCGTGCGCGGCCGGCTCGGGAGGCGCGGCGGCGGCTCATTGTCCCAATCCTCCTCGTTGGGGAACTGGGTCGGATCGAGGTACCAGGCGGGGAAGGGCTCGTAGAACCGCTCCCACGTGAGCCACGACACCAGCATCTCCGTCAGCGTTTGCTCGAAGCGCCAGAAGTAGCTGGCACGCGACGCGGTAACGACCACGGGCCAGGAGTCAACAGGCCCGACCTGCCACCAGAACAGCGTGTGCTCCTGGGCGTCCGTTCCCCAGGGGAACAGGCCCTCCGGGTCCGGGTACAGAGGGTACGGGCACTCGGCGACATCACGCGCCCTTGCCTGTCGAAAACTCCCCAGATCGGACTCTGCAGCTTGCATGAGATTGGTTCCCTGCCGCGGATCGAATGGGCTGTTGACGCTGACCAGATGAGCGATCCGACCCGAACCGTAGATGTTGACGAACTCTTTGTAATCACGCGGGAGCGTGAATCTGAGCTGCGTCTCGACCGCTAGCCAGGCGTCAGGTGTGCCAGCCGCGTATGGGTGCTCCGGGGGCGGCATGATCTCCCGCAGCCTCTGGATGGTCTCGAGTGGCATAGGCGCAAATACTCCTGTGCCGATCGTTATTGAAGCGTCGGCGGCAACTCCTGCACATCGTCTTTAGTGACGGTGCCAAAGTTCGGGATGCTGACATGGAAGTCGTTGAAATCTTCGATCTGGTGCGTGAGCAGGTCTTCTCTGATCTCGATGGCCTCGATCTCAATGGAGATCGGTCGCATATAGTCCAATGGCGTCCGGGGGTCTGAGGCGTAGTGAGGCACAACGCGGTAGTACACCTTTGTCCACATACCTGACCGTAACTGACCGGCGAGGAGCTTCTCGTAGCTCTGACCCATGACGTCCTGATTGCAAGCCTTGTATAAGGCCACAAAGTTGCCAGCATCTCGGCTGCTCCCGTAAAAGACATCGCCGCGTAGGTGTCCGCGCTGCATCCTCGCGTTCGCGTTGCGCGGGTCGGAGGAGTGCGTGTCGCTGTCTTCGAATCCGGGCGGGTCAAAGAACAGTCGGCTGTCGCTCGCCCCGACGGGCTTCACGCTCGCTGGCGTCAGAATAGCGATCATGCCTGTCGCGCGCCCCACCTTGCCTTGCCCTGGATCATAATACTTCTTCTGCCCCCTGTCGCCATCCAGCGTACCCAAAGTGAGCAGCACGTCCTCTTTGGCCCCACCGTAGACGTAGTCCAAGGGCCCGTAGTAAGTGTTGGTCGTGCGCGAATTGCCGTTGTGCGGGAGCGTGTCGTCCAACGTCCCGACGGGCACTGCCTGATCGGTCCCCGGCATGATCCAGTGGGCATCCTCATAGGGCGTGCCGGCGAGCCTGTTTGTGCCTGTGGGCGAGTCGCCGCACGTGGCGCCGTCCTCGGCCAGCAGGGCATGGGGATGGGCGCTCCGCGCCCAACGGAGCGTGGCGATGGGCTCTATGCGCACCACCGACAGCCGGCGAGCGACGGCGACGGCGACGGGATGTCCGGTGCGGAGCGAGGCGCCGCTGCCAGCCGTTGTCGCGCGATAGGTACTGAATCGGCCCGCCCGGAGGCTAAGCCGCACGGACGGGAGCGCGCCGGCTTGTCTCCCGTTGGCCGCAGAGATGGCCCCATCCGCCTGCGAACGGCGACCGATCGAGGACGAGGACGAGGACGAGGACATGGCCCCCTGCGTCACCACGACGCGCACCCGCGCCACCACGACCCGCCCGCTCAGGTGTTGCCGCGCTGTCACGATGAGCGTGTAGCGGCCCGGCGCCAGTGTCGGGGACGTGACGATCTGCAGGGCGGGCGCCAGTGCCCCCTGCCCCTGCGCGAACAGGTCCACCGCACCCGGCAGCTGCTGCGCCAGCAGCCCGTCCGGCGCGCCCGCCACGCTCAGCTCCACGTAGTCCCCGCCGTCTGCCCGCGCCCGTCCGTAGGGCCGCACGAGCAGCGGCAGACGCGCGTCGCCTCCCGCCACGAGCCGGATGCCCGATGCCCCCAGCGCGAAGGACGCTCCCGGTAGACTACGCCTGGACGCGCTCCGGTGCGGTCCCTGCTGGTGCGGTGCACTCCCCTGTTGAGCGTGTCCGTGTGGAGCGTGCCTCTGCGCTGGATGGGGATGACCGGCGAGGCGCGGCAGCACCAGCGTCCGCGCCGTCGCCAGCGCGCTCTCGTGCCCCTCGCTATCGTAGGCGGACACGGCCACCTGGTAGGCCCGCCCTGGCGTCAGCCCCCCAAGGTCCGCGCTCTGCGCCAACCCCACGTCCAGCGTCCGCCAGCGCCCAGCCTGGGCAGCAACACCACGCGCCTGACGGGCCAGGAGCAGACGCCAGTGCAGGCGGTAGCCCGCCAGCAGCGCCGCCCGGACCGGCGGCGCCCACAGCGCCTCCAGGCTCCCGGCGTGGGGCAGCGCGAGGGCCACCACCGCCCGCGGCGCCTCCGGATGCAGGGGCTGCTCCACCCGCACCGTCCCTGCCCCGTAGGCCACCACGTCCGCCCCCGCTCCGTTGTCCAGTCGCGCATAGACGTAGTACGTGCCTGCTGGTACCGCGCTCGTATCCCACGCGTAGCTCCAGCGCCCGTTGCGCACTCGCACCGGGTCCGCCAGCAGCGTGCCCGTGGTGTTGGGCACGACCCGCCCGCCCAGTCGCAGCGTCGGGCTGGCCGCATAGTAGAGCGCGACCGCGCTACCCGCGGGGGCGCCGGAGAGCGTGCCCGCCAGCGTGACGGAGGGGGCGGCGGGCCGCGCCACGAGCCGTTGCCCCGCCGCGGGCCGCGCCACGCGCAGCGCCGGCCGCGTCGCCGGGCGCTGCGCCTGCACCTCCACCCGATAGCCCTGCCCCGCCCGCACCCCGCCCAGCCGCACCCGCCAGACGCCCGCCTGCGGATGCACCAGCAGGAAGGCCACCGCTCCCCGCGCCCTCGCCAGCAGCCGCTGCCCCGGCCGTGAGCGCACCGCCGTCACCCCCGCGCCCGGAGCGGCCAGGGTATGCACCGTCCCGTCGGGCGCCACCAGCGCCAGGGTCGTACCCGCACCCCCCACGCGCCAGCTCAGCCCCACCAGCAGGTTGACCTCGCCCGCCGCCACCGTCAGCGGCGCGTCCAGCGTGCCCCGCCCCCGGATCGTGCCCCACGGCAGGCGCGGGGTCATCCGCTCGGGCCGCTGCTGGCGCTGCCCTGTCGCCCCCGCCAGCCCATCGTGTCCGAGGGACAAGGACAGGGACGCCGACCCCGGCAGGGTCCCGAGCAGCGCCCGCGCCAGGCGTGACGCCTGCGGCGCCAGCCCGGAGCTTGCCACGGGCGGCGGCATGACCACCGGGAACGCCGGCGCGTCGGGGTCCTGCAGCAGCGTGTAGCGCGTCACCGTCCCGTCGTCCCAGTCCACCCCATTGCTACTGATGAAGATGTTCTTGTCGAACACCCAACCGTTGTTGCACACGTTGAGCGCGAAGTTGCCCTTGAGACCCGCAGGGTAGGTGTCCGCGTGTCCGTTGCTGAAGTGGAACGTGCCGATGTCCGCGCCGCTGGAGACCGTGACCGCGCACGGCGGCTCGGGGATCAGCAGCAGGAAGCTGCCGAAGGCGCCCTGGGGCACGTCCGCCGTGATCTGGCCGCGGCCAGCCACCAGCACGCTGGGCGGCGCGGAGGGACCCGTCGCCGCGTCGGGGTTGTCCGGCTGCGGCGTCGGCGTGGGGCCCTGGTCCGGCGCCGGGGTCGGCGTGGCGGTGGGCACGCCGGTGCCCGTCGCCCCGGGCGCGGGCGTGCCGGTGCCCGTCGCGGTTGGCGTGGCCGTGGGCGCGCTCGTGTCCGTGGGCAGGGGCGTGGCCTCCCAGGCGTGCAGGTAGCCCTGCGCGCGGATGCCGATGCACAGGGTTGTCGAGCCGGGGTCGGCGCAGCCCAGGGGCAAGGGCGCCTGCAGCGTGAGCTGGGCCGCGGCGAAGAAGCCGGTGGCGTGCGAGGCGTCGACCTCGCCGGCCCACTGCGCCGCCGGCGCCCAGGCGTCGCCGCTCAGGTCCGTGGGCTTGCCGCCGCCCACCGCGTCGCCGCACACGTGGTCGTTGGTCGCGACGAAGCGGGCGCAGAAGCCGCCGCTGGCCCGGAGCAGATTGCCCAGCAGGTGCATGTCGCCGCTCAGGCCGACGTTGCCGTCGTCGGCGGCGATGCCGCCGATCGAGCCGTTGAACAGCAGGCCGCTGGGGTCGTCGCTCAGGACGTCGACCGAGACCTTGAGCGCGTAGACCGGGGCGTCCGCGGTCCCGCCGGTCGTGATGCCGCCCTCAATGCGGGTGATGCGCAGCGGCGTGTCCGGGATCAGGATGCCCGGGCCGGGGATGCCGACCGCCAGTTTGGCCTCGCGCAGCGCGAGCGGATAGCCCGCCGCGGCGTCGGGCGTGGCGATGTCGATGCTGCAAGTCAGGCCGCCGGAGAGGCCCCGCAGGCTGGGCAGGTCGATGGAGCCCGTGCCCTTGAACTCGTACCTCACCCGGTTGTCCGCGATGGACAGGGTCAGGGCGACCGCGCCGGAGAGGGCAAACTTGCCCAGCGCCAGGGGGGGCAGGGTGAGGTTGGCCGCGCCGGAGGCGAGGTTAAGCGTCGTGCCGTTGTAGGTCAGGCCGGCGATGTGGACGCGGTTGTCGTCCGGGTTGCCGTCGAGGGCGGGGAGGGGCAGCGCCACGTCCGCCTCGCCGATGGCCAGGCCCTGGGCGCCAAGGGTCACGGCGCGGGCGTGGGCGCGCAGGTCGCCCAGCGTGAGGTCGAACTCATCGACCGACGCGCTCACCGTGCCGTCGCCCCCGATGCGCAGGTTGCGCACGGCGACGCCGGCCGTCCCGCCCAGGAGGTCGGGCAGGGTCAGGCTGGCCTTGTCCGCGCCGACGCCGTCCGGCCCGAAGCTGAGGCCGCTGGCGTCGATCTGGGCGCCGGCGAAGGCGAACTGTAGCGGCTTGGTCAGGTGGACCGTCCCGCCCGAGGGCCGGAAGTCCGTGCCGATATGCAGGTCGGTGATGTAGAGCGGGGCGCAGGCCCCGCCGAGGGCGACGGGCAGACGCACCGTCGCCGCGCCAATGGTCAGGCCGCTCGTGTCCACGGTCACGTTGGAGGCGTAGACGGTGAAGCCAGCGATGGTGAGCGTCATATTGGGCAGGGCCGCGGGCAGCGCCAGGTGGCCCTGGTCGTCGACCTGCACCGCGTCCTCGCGCGGCAGCGCGCCCTGCACCTCGGCGCCGCCCGGCGCGGTCAGCGCCACGTTGTCCACGGTCCCGTCCACGGCGCAGGCGGTCGAGCTGAACGACCAGCCGTCCACGCTGTCGGCGAGGTTACACGAGGCTGGTGTGTCGGTCGCTGTCCCCGTATCGCTCGTCGCGATCGGGGTGTCGGTCGCTGTCCCCGTCGTCTCGGTCTCATTGCTCGATGTCGGTGTGTCCGTCCCCGCGTCCAGCGAGTCGTAGGTGTAGGTCTGCACATCGCTCGACGAGCTGTTGTCATCCTTGAAGCCCTGGAAGTACACCGTGCCCCGGCAGTGCGGCGAGGCGGCACAGTTCGGAATAACCTTGCGCGCCAGTGCCCCGCCGTCGATGCGGAAGGTGAAGGACACGTCGCCCGGAGGGAAGACGCACGGTTCGAAATGGCCGGCGTCATCCAGGCAGGTGTCGGCGACCGAGGAGCCGCTCATGTCAGGATTGAGGCTGTAGCGCACGGTGAGCGATTGGCCCGGCCAGCGCATCGCGTGGACGGTGCGGATCAAGCTGCCGTCCGCGTCGGGGTGCAGTGTCGTGGGACCGTTGACCGCATCGATCTGATCGGTGGGCGTCGGGCTAGGCGCGTCTGTTGCCGTGTCAGTTGCGGTCGGGGTGTCGGTCGGCTGCGGGGTCCCATCGGCCTGGAGAGCAGCGCCCGCGGCCACGGACGGCTCGACGGCGATCCAGGGGCGCACCTTGATCCAGGTGAAGGTGGGTGTGTAATCCGTGTTGGTGAGGTTAACGGCGTAGATGAAGGCGCCGAGCGGGCTGGTCGAGGCGGTCGCGCCGGTATCCCGGACCGGGGCGCTCCCGTCCGCCCAGAAATAGGGCACGCCGTCCACGGTGCGGGCCGCCGTATAGACGTGGGCGTGATCCGGGTCGTAGCCCGTGACACTCGTCGACACGTCGCCGTTGGGGTCGTTGCCGTCGCTGAGCGAGTCGCCGGAGACGGACGACGAGCCGACGAAGTCGCCGACGATGGTGTGGGGGGCATACTGGTAGCCCAGGCCCGCCGCGTCGATGAAGAACCCATCCGAGGGCAGGGGGCGCATGGCAGTGGAGACGGCGTAGCCGCCGCCCCAGGCGTACGGCCCCTGTGAGGCAAGGTCGTTCTCGCTCCCGGCGGTGCTGCTGATGCTCAGGCCGCCGTCGGAGAGGGTGGCGTACGAGGGCTGATCCCCCCACTTGCTACTATCCCAGCGCTTGAAGTCGTCGGAGAACGGGTAGATGTTGGCCCAGTCGCGCTTCACCGTGGGCGCGGCATTGCCGTAGGCCAGGGTGTAGCCGCCATCGGTAGCGGGCGCGGCGTCCAGCGGGCGCTGCAGCCGGAACCAAAGCGTGACGTTGTCGCGGCTCCACGGGCCGTGAGCGCGAGCGTCGTAGTCCACGTCGAGTTGACGGGGCGTTTCCCCGCCCGTGTCCCACACCGTCACGTCGGCGAAGGGGTAGCTCGTCCCGTCGCCGGCCACGAGCGGGTTGGTGTGGTTGTAGGCGGCGTGGTCGTAGACCTCCGCCGCCTGGGCGCCAGTGAGATGCACCTGAACCGCGTAGTCGGAGGAACCAGCGGGGACGGGTAGGGTCGTGCTCCCGCCGACCGCGGCGCCGCCGCCCGTGATGGTCAGCGCCCGCTGGTACGCGTACCCGCTTATTGGAACGACCGGCGCATCCATGGTGGTCGGGACCAGCGTATTAGTTGCCGTCGGGGCCGCCGTGTCCGTCGCGGTCGGCGTATCGGTTGTCGTCGCGGTCGGGGCCGCCGTGTCCGTCGCGGTCGGCGTATCCGTTGCGGTCGGGGTCGCTGTGCCCGGGCAGCCAGCCGCCACCGTGACGCTCCAACTGCCGTGGTTGTCATAGTAGTAGTCGTCGTCGATGGTCAGATAGAGACGGCCGGAGGTCGTGGCAACAAACGAGGCGCTCGTCCCGACCTGGAACGGCGTACCGGCGTCGCCGACCTTACCGATGAGGGACCAGCGCGTGAGCCCTGGCACGAAGAAACCTTCCGGCGCCGGGTCGCCGTGCCCATCCGGAGTGTTGGGGTTGGCGCTGTCGCCAGTGATATAGATAATGCCGCCGGCGCTGATACGGACCTCCTGCCCGGCCGATACGTCGATCGATGTATCGTCCCAGCCAGGGCTGCGGCTGGCGCCGTCGTCCAGGGTATAGGAGTAGGAAGCGCCGCTGCCGGTGCAGGGGGTGGGCGTGGCAGTGTTGGTGGGGGTGTCCGTGGGCGCGGGCGTAGCAGTGTCGGTTGCCGTCCCCGTGCTCGTGGGTGGGGGCGCGGGGTTGCCGCTCGTCTCGACGGCGCCGCTATCGCAGGCAGATTCGCTGTCATCGGGCCGCGCCGCGCCGCGCTGGTCGGTCGCCGATCCGCACGACGATGCGGGCACGGCGTCGATGGCTGGGCTCCCTCCCCATGGCGCCTCGGTCAGGGTTGAGCCGCCGTTGTCCTGCAACGGGCCGAGCAGCGGGTCCTGGCCCGTGAGGTCGTCAGCGCTATCCCCGTCGAATGAGCACCCTGATGCGTCCTGGATCAGGTTATAGCCCCGCGACGTCACCGCTCCCGCGCAGTCAGGCCCGTCGACGGCAGCGTTAGCGGCCAGGATGGTGTCGCCCACCGTCAGTGTGCCGCCCCCCTCGTTGGCAACGCCGCCGCCACGCGCCAGCAACGGTAGGCTGGATGGACTGGGCATCGACTGACCGCTGCTATTGCCTGTGATGGTGTTACTGACGAGCACCGCCACGCCGCCCTCGTTGGCGATCCCACCACCATTCCCGCCAGCGCCCGTGCTCCCGCTCTCTGCATCGTGTCGCGCGGCACCGCTTTTTCGCGCCGCTGTACCGAAACTGTTGAATTCGATGGCAAAACCTCCGGCACCGCCGGCGTTCCCTACAATCGTGCTATTGGTAACGGTCAGCGCGCCTGTATTGACGATACCGCCGCCGCCGTCACCGCCCGCGCAGGAGCTGCAAAAGGGGGGGAGAGAGAAGGATATCCAGGGACCGCCGGCCCCAGCCGTGTTCCCGGAGATGGTGCTGCCGACCACCGTCAGCGTCCCATGATTGGCGATGCCGCCGCCACTCCCACCCGCGGTACCAGGGGTCGGATCGAACTCTGTGGCGCCGTCCCCGGCCTTGTTATGGATGATGGTACTATCACGGACGGTCAGCGTGCCATTGTTGAGGATGCCGCCGCCGTCACCGGCCGCCTGCTGGCCGCTCGCGTCGGGGGCATGGCCGTTGGTGATAGTCAGGTCGGACAGGGTTACGGATATGCCCGCTGCCACCTCGAAAACCCGGCTGCCGCCCCCGCCTCCAAAGGGGGACCGGCTCTGAGTAACGTTCGCGCCGCCGCTGGTCGTCTGCGACGCGCCGGACGGCCCGCTGATTGTCAAATCCTTGTCGATGAGCAACTTGCCCGACGTCAAGGTGATCGTCCCCAGGCCCGGCGCGAAGGTGATCGTGTCCCCCGGATTGGCCCCGGCCATCGTGTCCCGCAGCGAACCAGGGCCGGCGTCGGCGCTGGTGGTGACGATGTCCATCGTCGATGCAGAGGGTGCGGTCGCGGTCCCGGTAGGCGTGTCGGCCGCGCCGGTCGCCGTTGGGGCGCCAACTGTATTGGTGTCCGTCGGGGCGCCAGGTGTATCGGTGTTGGTCTCGGTTGGAGTACCAGCCGCGTCGGTGTCCGTCGGAGCCTCAATCGTGACGGGCGGCGTTGCCGACGCGTCGGGCGGCGTGCTGCCATCCGGGGTCTGGGCTACGGCAGTCGCCAGAGCGGTATCGGTTCCCGACGTGTCGGTCGCCGAGGGCAGTATGTCCGTAGCAGTGGCGTTTGGCGCCGTCGTCCCGCTCGCGTCGGTCTCCGTTGGGGAGTCGGTAGACCCTGCCGCTGTCGGGGGAGTCCGCCGCGCCGGTCGCCGTCGGGGAGTCCGCCGTGTCCATCGCGACGATGGACATGCGGATTGCGTCCGCTGCCGCCACGGACATGCGCATCGCGCTCGATATGGTCATGGAGGTGGTGATCGCAGCGGGCGCCGTCATCCCGTTCACACCGATGGCGGTCGGGGAGTTCGCCACGGCCGTGGTAACGCTGGGATCGCTAGGGGCACTGGGCGTGGCGGTCGCGGCCGTGGCCGTGGTAGCGCGCGGCGATGCGGCCAGCGGGCCGGCAGATCCGATAACGATCGCGCAGAGGATGAGCACATGGCGGGTCAAAACACGGATAGACACGGGCGGGTCCTTTCTCACTGACGTACACGACGACAACGGTGATACGAGAAGACGTGTGTATCGTGGCGCCGCCCAGTCATGAGGGCGCCCGCTCCGGTACCACAGTAACAGGACCAAAAGGGGGTGGTCAATAGCCCGATCGGGCTATTGACGGCAAAAGCCAGATGTGCATTTAGGCTTTTCATATCACCCAGGCCCCCTACCACCCTTGTGCAGGACACTACGAGGCGCCGATTGGCGGACGTGAAGTCGTGTGAGACCTCCTGCCCGGTAGCGCACTCAGGAGCGTGAGAGTCCCGTGCCCCATTTCCCTTCGTCCCCGTGGATTGTCGCCCTGTACCGCGACCTGCTCGGGACGTATCCGCGCCCGCAGTGGCGCACCCCGTCGCCACTGCGGACGCGCCCACCCGCACCGTGCCCCCTGGGAGAGCCGGCTTCTAGCTGGCAAGCCGTCGGGGGTGAGTCTATCGGTGCGAGAGGCAGGCCTGGGCGGCGCCCGCGGGCCGGCTGGAAGCCGGCGCTCCCAGGGAAGCCTCCTCGTGAATAATGCAGGCTAAGTGGACACTGGTACGTTCTTGCACGGTTGGCACGCTTTGATGTATCACTTGCGCAGCCTGTGTGAGTTGCACGAACGTAGCAACATCTACTTAGCAGCGCGGCGAGAGCCCGCGGTCCCAGAGGGTACGACAGCATACCTGTTGGGTTTGGAGCCGGGGTAGCCAGCTGGCCGCCAGGGAAGAGAAGGCAAAGGGAGAAGGCCGGTCAGCGCGCCGCGGCCGACCCTGCCGCGCCGGCGACGACTGCCGCGGCGCGACGCCCACGCACAAAGAAGACGTATAGCAGCACCGAGGCCACACCGTAGCAGACCGCGGCCAACAGGAAGGGCACGGTGAAGCCATGAGTGAGGTCGCGCAGCCAGCCGGTCGCGAACGGGCCGGAACTGAAGCCGACCGCCCAGGTAACGGAATAGAGGCCGCTGAGCGTTGACCGCTGGTCGGCCGGCGCCTGCGCCATGGCGAAGCCGGTGTAGGTCGGGTCGATGGCCGAGCGGATGACCCACCAGACGGCGTAGACGCCCATGGCCACGGCAAGTCCGGGGGCCAGCGCCAGGGCCACGATCAGCGCGACCGAGCCGGCCTGCAGCGAGATCGCGGCGCGCGCCTGCCCCAGGCGCCGCACCAGCGGCGGCGAGGCCAGGGCGCCGAGCGCCCCCACCACGCCGGCCAGGGTCAGAAACACGCCCAGCGGTCCGGCCGCCAGCCCGTACACGGTGGCGAAATAGAGCTGGTTGAACGAGAGCACGGCGCCCGCGCCGAACGACAGCAGGGCGTCAGGGCCCAGCAGGCGCGCGAACAAACCCAGGTTATAGCGCCGCCGCGCCTCGTGGGGGCCGCGGACGCGGCGCGGCTCCTCGCGCAGCCACACTAGCGGGATGGCACCCAGCAGCCCCACCACGGCCATGGAGATCATGGCCCAGCGTAGCGGCTCGGTTGACCCCGCGCTCTGGTGCAACACGCCGGCGGCGATGGAGGTGACACTGCCCCCAATAATGTAGCCGAGCGAGCCAACACCCAGCATCAGCATCGAGTTGAGCGAGAACAGCAACTGGCGATTGTCGTCGTTGCTGCTCTCCATGATCATCGCGGGGTAGGCGATCCAGTAGAACGAGCCCAGCATGCCGTTGGCCAGACCGAAGCCGATCTGCCCGGCCGGGTCGGTGAACAGGGCCAGCCCCAGCAGCGACACCGGGTTGAGGAAGCCACACCACAGCAAGAGCGAGCGGCGCCCGATGCGGTCGGCTAGCACGCCCATGGGCACGCCCAGCACCAGCACGGTCACCGCCGGCATCGCGTCGAGTAAGCCGATCAGGGCAGGGCTGAAGTGCAGGCTCAGCAGGAACAGGTTGTAGACCAGCCCCTGGATGGCCAGCGTCAGCCCCTTGGCTAGCGTGTAGCTGAGGACGATCCTTGCATTGAGGCTGAAGCCGGCGATGGAGCGAAAGGACGTGACCACAACTTCAAGGTACCACCTCGCCCTGCAGCTCGTCCACGAACTGCCGCGCCAACCGGCCGGAGCGGCCGGTGTGCTGGCGCTGCCAGGAGAGGGCGCGAACGCGCAGGTCGTCCTCCGGCAGGGTCAGGCCGCGTTGGCGGGCCAGGGCCGTGGCAATGGTCAGATAGCGCTCCTGGTCCGGTAGGGCGAAGGTCACGCGCAGGCCGAAGCGCTCGGCTAGCGAGGCCTTCTCGTCCATCGTGTCGCGCCACTGCACATCGTCGGCCGGCTTGCCGCGTTCGCTGAAGCGCTCGCGGATCAGGTTGAGGCGGTTGGTAGTGGCATGGACCAACACGTTGGCCGGACGCCGCTCGGCCGTCCCTTCGAGCAACACCTTGAGCGCTTTGTACTCCGTCTCATCGTCCTCGAACGACAGGTCGTCGATAAAGAGCACGTAGGCGCGCGCGCGGTCGCGCAGCAGCGCCAGGATGACCGGCAGGTCGCCCAGATCCTCCTTGCGCGCCTCGACCAGGCAGAGGCCGCGGTCCGCGTAGGTGTTGGCCAGGGCCTTGACCGTGGAGGACTTGCCGGTGCCTGGCGCGCCGTAGAGCAGCGCGTCATGGGCGGGCCCGCCGGCCAGGAAACGCTCCAGGTTGTTCGTCAGCAGCGCCTGCTCGCGCTCATAAGCAACCAGCGCGTCGAGCCGTACCCCGTCAGGGTGCGCGATACCGCGCAGCCCCTCCTCGCGTCCTTCCCAGCGCAGGGCGTGATAGCGTGCCAGGGGACCGGCGCCGTGGCGCGACCAATAGGCCGTCAGCGGCGCGACCAACCGCGCCCAGTCCGCTGTCTCCTCTACCTGCCGGATGAACGCGTCGCGCGGAGCGGTCTCTAGCGGCGCCTGGCACGTCTGTCGAGGAGGAGCGAGGTCGCGCCACGGCGTCCAGGCGTCGGTCAGGGCGGGCAGCGCCGGCGTCACCGTTGCGACCGTCAGGCGCCACACCGTGTCGGCGTCGAGGTTGAACAACAGGCGCAAGGCGCGCAGGTCGCGCTCCGCCTGGGCCCGCAGTCCGGGTGGAGGGGCGCCGTCGCCAGCGCGCTCGGCGGCGCGGCTGAGGGGATTGACCTCGTCGAGCAGCGCGTCCACGAGATAGGACTGCCAGGCATCGGGCAGAGTCGCCGCGAGGTCCCCGCGCGCCTCGGCCAGCGCCGTGAAAGCCTCGCTATAGGCCCGCGCGACGGCCACGGCGTCAGGCTCCGGCGCCGTGAGCCTGGTCAGGAGGGCCAGCACGGCCCGCGCGGGGGGACCATCTAGCGCCCCGCGGAAAAGAGTGAGGCCATACGAGCTTTCAAGCGCCGTCCGCACCGACTGGCGATCCCGGGCCGGCTGATCTTCTAGCATAGGCATGACCACATCGTAGGCGCCATCATCGAGTGTGCCCCGCGATCGTGAACGCCGCCTGACCATGAATGGTCATGGCAGGGACGGGACCCTGAAGGGTCTCCACAGGCCTGTCATCCGGCGCGCACCCGGCATGGGCAGGGCTCACACCTCGACCTTTTAAGGTCCGCTCCCTGCCATGATCTTTTAAGGTCAGGCCCACGGTCCACCATCACAATCACAATCACGGGGCATACCCGCCATCATCGCCAAACGACGTGAGCCACGTTGTCCTAGCCGCCGATCATAGACATCGAGCGGTTGGCCCGCTGGAAACGCTTATCGCCGATGTAGTGCTTGAGCTCTTTCTCCCACGTGGCGGCGCGGATACGTTGCTCCAACTCGGCGTCGGAGGCGCCGTTGCGCAAGGGGCCGCGCAGGTCGGTCTCCACGGTGGAGAACAGGCAGGTGCGGAAGGCGCCCTCGGCGGTCATGCGCACGCGGTCGCACTGGGCGCAGAACGGCTCGCTCACCGGGTTGATGAAGCCAACCGTGCCGGGCGCGCCATCGGCGAAGCGGTAGACGCGCGAGGTGGACGACGGGTCGCGGCCGGGCACTGGCGCGAGCGGAAAGACCTCTTCGATCAGGGCTTTGAGCTCGGCCCCGGTCAGCACGTCCTCTTTGGTCCAGCTCTGGTCGGCGTCGAGCGGCATGAACTCGATCCAGCGCACCTCGTAGGGCTTACGGCGCGCCAGGCGCGCAAACTCGACCGTCTCGGCCTCGCTGAAATTGCGGATGGCCA
>JAABUX010003919.1_pt1 | contig 19290 bp, 16 predicted proteins | sample 5561851 | NCBI WGS metagenome assembly JAABUX01 (sample SAMN10711883, study PRJNA513361) | rock metagenome | isolation source: Antarctica rocks | place: Antarctica: Victoria Land, Richard Nunatak red sandstone | collected 2016-01-03 | reverse complement strand
AATGCGCGCGCGCAGCAATGCCGTCGCGGCCGCGAGTTCGACGCGATCGTTGACGCCCAGGACGCTGCGGTAATCCCTCGCGAGGACCGGCACGATCGTCTCGCTTCGGTTACGGAAATTGCCGATCGTATCCGTGAGATAGTATTCGCCCTGCGAATTTTCGTTGCGCAGTTCGGCGATCGCGGAGCGCAGCTTCGTCTCGTCGTAGGCGTAGAGCCCCGCATTCATCTCGTCGATGAGGAGTTCGCCTTCGTCGGCGTCGCGTGCCTCGACGATCTTCTGCACGTGCTCGCCGCGACGGACGATGCGACCGAAATTCGATGGCAGCGGCATGTGCGCCGTCACGAGCGCCAGGGCATTGCCCGCACGCGCCATCGCCGAACGCACGAGATCTACTTCGACCAGCGGCATGTCGCCGTTGAGCACGAGCAGCGTGCCCTCGCGCGGCTCGAGATGCGCGAGGGCGATCTGCACGGCGTGACCCGTGCCGAGCTGCGGCTCCTGCAGTACCGCGCGCGATGCGGCGTGGCCCGCCGAAGTCGCGATCGCTTCGACGTGCGGCGCGACGTCGGAATTGGTCACGACGGTGACGTCGTCGACGCCCGCTTCGTGCAGCGCACGCAATACGAACCAGAGCATGGGGCGGCCGATCAATTCGTGCAGCACTTTGGGGCGCAAACTGTTCATCCGCGTGCCCTTGCCCGCCGCGAGGACGACGGCGCGAACGTGCGCGCTCACGCCGGGCTCCCGACGGCATCGCTCGGCCGCAACTCCGGAATTTCGAGCGCCGTCGCTTTGGGAATCAACTCCAGGCCTCCAACTCGGCTTTGGTCGCGCCGCCGAGCGCTTCGAGTGCGCCGCGCGTGCGTTCGCGCACGAGATCGCGGCCGAGAATCGCCATCGAGTCGAACAGCGGCACCGATTGCGCGCTGCCCGTCATCGCGAGGTAGAACGGACGCACGACGTCCTTGAGCTTGAGATCGAGCGTTGCGTTGATCGTTCGAATTGCCGACTCCGCCGTCGCCTTGTTCCATTCCGGCGACGCATCGAAGAGTGCGAGCGCCGTCACGAACGCTCGCCGCATTTGCGTATCGTCGAGTTTCCCCGCGCGCAGCTCGTCCGCGCTCGGCGCGAGACGACCCGCGAAGAAGAACCACAACAGCGGTCCGAGATCGGAGAGCCGTTCGATGCGCTGGTGCGCGAGCGGCGTGATCGCGCCGAGATACGCTGGATTGAACGCCCACGCGCTCGCCCGCGCCATCAGCTGCGACACGTCGAGTTTTTCGCGGAGATAGCGCGCGTTGAGCCAGTCGAGTTTCTTCACGTCGAAGACCGGCCCCGCGAGCGCCATGTGGTCGAGGCCGAAGCGCTCGACCATCGTCGCGAGATCCATGATCTCCTCACCATCGACCGGCGGCACGGAGAAGAGGCCGAGAAAATTCAGTAGGGCTTCGGGCAGATAGCCCATGCGCTCGTAAAAGAGAATGCTCGTCGGATTCTTGCGCTTCGAAAGTTTCGACCGGTCGGCATTGCGCAGCAGCGGCGTGTGCCCGATCGCCGGCATCTCCCAACCGAACGCACGGTACAACAAATAATGCTTCGGTGCCGAACTGATCCACTCTTCGCCACGAAAGACGTGCGTGATCTCCATGAGGTGATCGTCGACGACGTTCGCGAGGTGATACGTCGGCCAGCCGTCGCTCTTGACGAGCACCTGCATGTCGACCGCGCTCCACTCGAAGTGGATGGGCCCGCGCAGCAAATCGACGATCGTGACGCCACCCTCGCGCGGTACACGCAGCCGCACGACCGACGCCGCGCCTGCCCGTTCGCGCTCCGCGACCTCCCCCGGTGAGAGGCTCGAGCACCGGCCGTCGTACGCGGGCGGCACGTTACGACGCCGCTGATCGTCGCGCATGGCATCGAGCCGCTCGGGCGTGCAGAAACAGCGGAACGCGTGGCCATTCGCGAGCAACTGCCGTGCATGTTCGGCGTAGATGTCCAGCCGTTCGCTCTGCCGGTAGGGCCCGCGCGCGCCGCCGCGATCGGGGCCTTCGTCCCACGCGAGGCCGAGCCAGCGCAGCGACTGCAGCACGATCGCTTCCGACGCAGCGGTGCTGCGCGCGCGATCGGTATCCTCGATGCGTAAGATGAAATCGCCGCCGTGCTTTTTGGCATAGCAGTAGTTGATGAGCGCGACGTAGGCCGTGCCGACGTGCGGATCGCCCGTCGGAGACGGCGCGACGCGGGTCCGAACCTTCATGCCGTGACCGCGGTCAGCCGACGAGTTCGCGACGCGCGCCGCACTCACGTTCGACGAAGGTGATGATGCTCGAGAGCGGAGCGCCCGGCGTGAAAATCTCGCGGACGCCGAGTTCCTTCAGTTCTTTCGCATCGTCGGCCGGGATCGTGCCGCCGCCGAAAAAGACGATGTCGCCCGCACCTTGGGCACGCAACTGCTCGATCACGGCCGGGAAGAGCGTCATATGGGCGCCGGAGAGGATGGAGAGGCCGATTCCATCGGCGTCTTCCTGAATGGCCGTCTGCACGATTTGTTCGGGCGATTGAAAGAGACCGGTGTAAATTACTTCCATCCCCGCATCGCGCAGAGCACGCGCGATAACCTTCGCGCCGCGATCGTGGCCGTCGAGGCCGGCCTTGGCGACGATCACGCGGAGCGGTCTATCGGTTGACATCGTCCGTCCCGTTTCGCGAACGACGCAACGCATATCCCGCTATACGGCCTAGCGGGTCGGGCTCCCCGAAGGTTGCGCGGTCGGCGTCCCCGGCGACGCGGTAGCATCGGCGGGTGCCCCCGACGGCGCCGCTGTCGGCGTCGGCGTCGCCTTCGGCGTCGGCGTCACCTTCGGCGTCGGCGTCACCTTCGGCGTCGCGGTCAACAGCGGCGCGGGCACCGTCCGCGGCATCGTCGTGATCACAGCGAACGTCGCTCCCGGATCGAGCACGAGGTTGCCGCTACGCGACGAGCGGACGATCGGAATCACGCCGATCGGGATCGGCAAGACGGTGAAGTGCGTATGCTTATCCGAAAGGTACCCGCGGATCGGTTTGGACGTATCGATGTTCACCGAGATCGTGCGGCCGTCGGGAAGATCGAGGCTGTCCGCCTGGAGCGCCATCTCAGCCTGCGCGCGATCGTGCGCGGGCGACGCGATCGCGACGCGACCGTGGCCCGGCGTCCCGGCGGGCACGACGACCGTCCCCAGCGTCGCGTCCTTGAGCGTTCGAAACGTGAACGTATCGCCGACGTGCGCGGTAAGCGAGGACAGCTGTTGCGCGAGTTCGGTCGGAATCTTGACGTTGACCGGAACCTCTACCGCGTTGAAACCGGCCGGAACGGGCGTGGCGACCGGCCGCGAGGCGACTGGCCGCGTCGCGCCGGACGCCGAACCGACCGACGCGGTCCCCATTCCGAGAAGGGCCGCAAGCGCGATCACGGCCGAGCCGGCGCGCGAAGAAAACCGAATCATACAGCAATGAACCTCCGCTGGTCTCAATTCGCCGCCACGCGGTCACGGCCCGCTCATTAGAAGGCGGCCCGTTCGACGTACCGGCCGTACACCTCGACCATCGCGGCGACGATCTCGCCCTCGGTCGCGAGCACCTCGACCGCGTCGATGAGCGGCGGCATCACGTTGATCGCTTCGTCCGCGCAGGCGCGCTTGAGCACGGCGAGGGTCGATTGGACGCGTCCGCCGTCGCGCGACGCCCGCACGTCGCGGACCGCGCGTGCCTGCCCGGCCTCGATTTCGCGACCGATTTTGAGCAGGTCGAGCGCTTGCGCTTCGTCCGCTTTCTCGAAAGCGTTCACGCCGACGATGACGCGATCTTTGCTCTCGAGCGATCGTTGGTACCGATACGACGCGTCGGCGATCTCGTGCTGGAAGAAACCGGCCTCGATCGCCTCCACGACGCCGCCGAACTCTGCGATCTGCACGAAGTACGCTTCGGCCTGACGCTCCAGCTCGTCGGTCAACGATTCGACGAAGTACGATCCGCCGAGCGGATCGACGACGTTCGTCACGCCCGTCTCGTAGGCGAGGACCTGCTGCGTGCGCAGCGCGATCTCCACGGATTTTTCGCTCGGAAGTGCGAGCACTTCGTCCATCGAATTCGTGTGCAACGACTGCGTCCCACCCAGCACCGCGGCGAGCGCCTCGAACGCAACGCGAACGATGTTGTTCTCGGGTTGCTGCGCCGTCGCACTGCATCCCGCGGTCTGCGTATGGAAGCGCAACATCCACGACTTGGGATCCTTCGCACCGTAGCGCTCGCGCATGCGTCGCGCGTAGATGCGGCGCGCCGCGCGGAACTTGCAGATCTCTTCGAAAAAATCGATGTGAGAGTTGAAGAAAAACGAGAGCCGCGGTGCGAACGAATCGACGTCCATACCCGCGGCCATCGCGGCTTCGACGTACGCGAACCCGTCGGCGAGCGTGAAAGCGAGCTCTTGCGCGGCCGTTGAACCCGCCTCGCGAATGTGGTAACCGCTGACGGAGATCGTATTCCACTTCGGCATCTGCGCCGTACAAAATTTCATCATGTCGACGATGAGGCGCACGTGCGGCCGCGGCGGAAAGATCCATTCCTTCTGCGCGATGTATTCTTTTAAAATGTCGGCCTGGAGCGTTCCGCCGAGCGCGGCGCGCGGGATGCCCTTGCCTTCGGCAACCGCGATGTACTGCGCGAGTGCGATCGCTGCCGGACCGTTGATCGTCATCGAGGTCGTGATCTTGCCGAGATCGATGCCGTCGAAGAGCACTTCCATATCGCGCATCGAGTCGATCGCGACCCCGCACTTCCCCACTTCGCCCAGCGCCTGCGGTTGATCGGAATCGTAGCCCATCAGCGTGGGCATATCGAACGCGACGGAGAGCCCTGCCTGTCCCTGCGAGAGCAGAAAATGGTAGCGCTCGTTCGTTTGCTTTGCGTTTCCGAAGCCGGCAAATTGTCGCATCGTCCAGAGGCGATCGCGGTAGCCGTTGGGATGGATGCCTCGCGTGTACGGGTAGTCGCCCGGACGCTCCGTAACGACGCCGTTGGTACGCAGGTCGTGCGGCCCGTACACCGCGCGCAGCGGAACGTCGGAGATCGTGCGGTCCGTCGCGCCCGACCCAGGATCGTTACGCTTGCCGCCCGTCATGGGACGATCGATCATTTTAGCCACGCGCCATCCTCCTGTCATCCGCAGAGGCGATCTTTCGCCGCGACCGCGGCTCGCGCCCCGTTCGCAGCGATGGAGCGGTCGAACGTGATTGAGCCCCGTCACCGCCGGGAATCACGTCGTGCGGTATGGACACGGAAAACGCCCTCGAACACTTGCAGCGCGCCTGGGAATCGAATCCTTTCGACAGCGATCTCGCTCGCGCGAACAGCAGCTACGCCGCTTACGATCGGGGATCGCTCGTGCGGCTGCTCGAGACGGCGCAACCGAAATTATTCGAACGCATCGCACATGCGTCGTTTCGCGATTTCGTGCTCGACGACACGTTCTCGTGCCTGGGTGCGAAAGCGGCACTCCGCGCGGGGACCTATCGCTTCGGAACCTACGGTACGCTCGACGATGCGGCGTCGACCGCCGGACTGGCCCGAGACTTGTATGCCTTTACGAACGAACGGCGCGGCTTCGAGAGCCTGTACACGACATACGTCGCCGTCTTTACTGACTTCGAACGCACGAGCGATCCCGACCTCGCCTTCGAGGGCGCGCTCTGGCGTCAACTCACGCGCCTGCACGAGATCGATCGCGAGCGGCACGCCTGGGATCCCAAGGTGTCGAGCGATCCGAACGATCCGAATTTCTCGTATAGCTTCGCCGGCACGGGCTTCTTCGTCGTAGGCTTACATCCCGAAAGCACGCGCTCGGCGCGTCGCTTCGCGTGGCCGACCCTCGTGTTCAATGCGCACGAACAATTCGAGACGTTGCGCGAGCGCGGTCAATTCGCACGCCTACAAGATCGTATTCGCACGCGTGAGATCGCGCTCGACGGATCGATCAATCCGAACCTCGCCGACTTCGGCGCGCACTCCGAAGCGCGTCAGTACGCGGGCCGGCCACTCGATGCGCGGTGGACGTGTCCGTTCCGGCCGTCATGACCCGCATCGAGCCGCAATCCGGCGTCGCCTTCGAGATGCGCGCGGGCGAACACCTCACCGTCGTCGATCTCGAAGGCGAACAGGTGAGCGACCTCTTTGCGTTCGCCACGAACGAACGCAGCGAGTCGTTGTCGTCGGGTCGCTCGCTCGATTACGCGGAAACGCTCTATCTCACGCGCGGAAATAGACTGTATTCCAACCGCAGTCGCGCGATGTTCGAGATCGTCGAGGACACGGTCGGCCGGCACGATTTTCTGCTGACGCCGTGCAGTCAACAGACCTTCGAGATCATCTACGGTATGAACGAGCCGCATCCGAGTTGCTTTGCAAATTTGCGGACTGCATTCGCTTCCTATGGCATCGCGCCGGATGCTATCGGCACGACGTTCAACATCTTCATGAACGTCGACGTGTCTCCCGACGGCTCGTTTGAGGTGCGCCCGCCGCGCAGCGTCGCCGGCGATCGCATTGTGTTACGAGCGGAGATCGACCTCATCGTCGGCCTCACCGCGTGTTCTGCGGAACTCTCGAATAATTACGCGTTCAAGCCGATCGGTTGGCGGATCGATCCGTCACATGTGGCCGACTGACGCGCGACCGCCACGTGAGAGCGAGCAGCTCATTCGGCGAAAGATTCGAGGGCGCTAGCAAACGCCTCGAACGCCGAACGGTGCAGATTGTGTCCCTCGTTCTCGAAGACGCGGATCGTCACGTTCGGTCCGCCGCGTTCGCGCAGCACATCGCGATCGTCGGACGAGAGGACCGATTCGACGCCTGCCACGCACACGAGTAGCGGCACGGGATAGTGCGCAATGCGATCGTAGAGATTCCAGCGACCGCCGTCGACGTCGTTTTCGCGGCCGAGGTGCTCGAGCGTTGCGATCGACATGTCGGTCATCGCGTGCAGCTTGGCATCGACGTCGGTCGCGTCGAGTCCCGCGTACATGTCGCGAATTGCGGGCTCGCGCGCCGCAGGATCGTACGCGAAGAGGTCGCGCATGTCGTCGACATATTCGCGCTCGAACGTGGATGGCATCACGCGCACCATCGGGTCGACGACGACGACGCGCGCGGGCTCCAGCGTGCGTCCCCCGAGGAGGGCGACCGCGCCGCCCCACGAGTGCCCGACGAGGACGTGCACGGAGCCCGGGAGCGTCGCGGCAACGGCCTCGAGATCCGCGACGCTGCGTTCGAGCGTCATCGGCCCCGCGACGTCTGCACTATCGCCGTGTCCGCGTTGGTCGTACGCGAAGACGCGATGCGTCGCCGCGAGGCGCTCGCCGAGCCGCGTCCACGAGCGGCGCGAACTCGTGATCCCGTGAACGCACAGCACGACCGGCCCCCGCGTGCCCCAGGACTCGACGATCGTCTCGTGCCCGTCTCCGAGCGCCACGCGCGACTCGCTTTTGGATAAGGACAACGCTAGACGCCCTCGCTCGTCTCGCGCGATGCAGGGTCGCGAACCGACACGCGTGACCGGAACGTCAGTTCCGCGACGCCCGATTTATCGAGCTCGCCAATCCCGCGTTCGATCATCCGGTCGAATTGCGACGCACTGGCCTCGGCCACGGGAACCCGCAGTCCCGCACCGTTCGCAAGATCGATCGCGATGTGCGAGTCTTTGGCCGCGTGCGCTCCCGAGAAGAACACGTCGTGCTCGCGGTTCTGCATGTCGAGCCCGTCCGTTTCGAGCACGCGCGAGTTGGCGCCGGTCTGCGAGAAGACCTCACGCAGCATCGTGAGATCGAGGCCGAGCGCATCGCCGATGCCGAGCCCCTCGGCGAGCCCTGCCGTGTTGATGTTCATGACCATATTGACGAGCGCTTTCACTTGCGCGGCCGATCCCTTGGGGCCGATATAGCGCAACGACTTCGCCATCTTCGCGAACATCGGTTCGAGTCGATCGAAGACGGCGCGGTCCCCGCCGATCATGAGGTAGAGCGAGCCGTCGCGCGCCTGTGGGATCGAACTCGCCATCAACGCTTCGACGGCGTGAGCGCCCGCGCGTTCGGCGCGATCGATCGCGTCGACGTGCGTCGCCGGCGAAACGGTGGCGCAATTCACGAACGTCTTGCCCCGGGCTCCGGCGAGCAGTGAATCGCCCGACTCCGCAAAGATCGCGCGCTGCGCCGCATCGTCGGTGACGACGGTGATCACGATGTCGCTGTGCGCGGTGACGCGCGCGAGTTCGGCGCAGACAGTCGCCCCGGTCGCCGTCGCGACCGCTTCGGCGGACGGCGCGTGGACGTCGTACACCGCGGCGAGCGGGTAGCCGCAGTCGTGAAGGCGCAGGGCGATCCCCGCACCCATGCGGCCGACGCCGACGACGCCGATTCTCGGCAACGCAGTTGCATTTCGAAAAGCCATCATCGTGCGTTACCTTAATTCTCGCCGTATTGCTTGCGATGCCGAGGGTCATCGCGACCGTCGGCCAGGCGAACCCCGCCATCCGTGCATACCCACATCATTTGGGTGCAAGCCGTCGGCGGCGATGAATCGTTCGCGACTCCTGGCCGCGGGTAAGACGCTGAGCGCGACCTCGCCGCACGTTTCACGCGTCGGACATATCGAGGCCGATGTCGAGCGCCGCGACGCTGTGCGTGAGCGCGCCGACGGAAATGACATCGACACCGGTTGCGGCGATCTCGGCGACGGTCTCGAGCGAGACGCCGCCGGATGCTTCGAGCGTCGCGTGGCCGGCGGTGCGGCGGACCGCTTCTACGAGCTCGGCACGCGCGAAATTATCGAGCAGGATCGTATCCGCGCCTCCGCATGCGAGGACCTCGTCGAGTTGCGCGAGCGTATCCACTTCGATCTCGACGCAGACGAGATGACCCGCGCGCCCGCGAGCGCCCGCGAGCGCCGCACGGACGCCGCCTGCGATCGCGATGTGATTGTCTTTGATGAGGATCGCGTCGTCGAGCCGAAACCGATGGTTGTGACCGCCGCCGGCGCGCACCGCATATTTTTCGAGCGCGCGTAAGCCCGGCAGCGTCTTACGCGTCTCGCAGACGCGCGCGCGCGTCCCACGCACGGCCGCAACGTAGCGAGCGGTCATCGTCGCAACGCCGCACAGATGCGAGAGGAGGTTGAGCGCCGTGCGCTCCGCGCCGAGCAACGCGCGCGCGTCGCACGCGACCGTCGCGATCCGCTCGCCGGCATCGAGCGCGTCGCCGTCGCGACGTACGTCGGCAATCGACGCCTGCGGATCGAGCATGACGAACGCCGCGAGCGCGACGTGTACGCCCGCGAGCACGCCCGGTGCGCGTGCGACGAGCGCGGCACGCGCGCGTCTTCCCTCCGGGATCGTCGCTTCCGACGTGATATCGCCACCCAAACCGAAATCTTCCGCAAGCGCCGCGCGAACGATCGGCTCGTAGACGATCGGCGCGAGCGGTGCGAGCGGTGCGTGCGTCCCCGGCAGGTCGGTCGCGCTCATGCACTCCGCGCGGTCGCGAGATCGGCGAGCGTCACGTACGAACGGTGTCCGAGCGCACCGACCGCACCTGCAAAGTCGCGACGGAAGTGGCTGCCGCGCGATTCGCGCCGTCGCAGCGCCGCGCGTGCGATCGCTTCGCCGACGAGCGCCGCGTCGGCGAGCTCTCCGGTGCTCGCCGCCGAGCCGATCGCGCCGAGTGTCGCCGCGGCGCGCGCGAGCCCGCGTTCGTCGCGCTCGACGCCCACGTCGCGATACATGATGTCGCGAACCATCTCGAGTTGCGCGAGCTCGTGCGCATCGTCGCGTCGCGGCGACGTCTCGAGCGACGCGCGCGGTCCAGGCGCGTCGAGCGCGTCGCGCGCGGAACCAACGATCGCGAGGAAGCGCCGTGCTGCCGCGATCGCACGTGCGATACGCTCGGGATACACGACGGCCTCGAGCAGCGAGTTGCTGGCGAGCCGATTCGCACCGTGCACGCCGGTCGCGGCGACTTCCCCGCAGGCGAAGAGACCCGGCACGCTCGTGCGCCCGTCGAGATCGACGGCGACGCCGCCCATGTGATAGTGCGCGGCCGCGACGACGGGAATCGGAGCCGTGCGCGGATCGATGCCGCAGCGTTGCGCCGCCGCGAAAACCGTGGGGAAACGCGTCGGAAACGCTGCGCCGATCGCGTCGCGCGCGTCCACGAACGCGTGACCGCCACGCTGCGACACGGCGAAAACGGCGCGCGCGACGACGTCGCGGGGCGCGAGTTCGAGCGCCGGATCGACGCCCGCCATCAGTCGCGCGCCCATCTCGTCGATCAACCGTGCGCCCTCGCCGCGCAAGGCTTCGGTCATTAACGGGAGCGGATCGCTCGGGACGTCGAGCGCGGTCGGGTGGAATTGGACGAATTCGAGATCGGCGAGCCGCGCGCCGGCGCGTGCCGCAAGCGCGATCCCCGAGCCTCGCGACGCGGTCGGATTCGTCGTGTACCGGTAGAGCCCGCCGATGCCGCCCGTCGCAAGCACGACCGACGGGGCGCTGGCCATCGCAGATCCCAAGTACACCGCATCGAGGACGACGCCGCAAACGCCATCGCCATCGAGGCGGAGGCGTCGCACCCGCGCGCCCTCGAGCAGCACGATCGCGGGATGCGCGCGTACGGCGAGCGCGACCGCGCGCACGAGTTCCGCGCCCGTGGCGTCGCCGCCCGCGCGCAAGATGCGGCGACGCGAGTGTGCGGCTTCGCGTCCGAGAGCGAACCGCTGCGACGCATCGCGATCGAAACGGACGCCGAGCTCCGCGACGCGAGCGATCGCGCGGGGCGCGTCGACGGCGAGCCGCGCCGCAACGCGTCGCTCGACGATGCCGGCCCCGGCGGCGACCGTGTCTGCCGCGTGTAAGGCGGGCGAATCGTCGATGCCGACGGCCGCGGCAATGCCCCCCTGCGCCCAAGCCGACGCAGTCGCATCGCCGATGGCGGCGTGCGAGACCAGCAGCACGCGTGCGGTGGAATCGGCCGCGAGCGCGCGCGCCGTTTCTAGTGCCGTCAGCATCCCCGCAAGACCGCCGCCGACGACGATCGCGTCGTAGGTCGTCACGCGCCTACGCGGCCGGCGCCGCGTCGCGCCGCGTTTCTGTCATGCGTCGCACGGCGAGGCGCGCCCGCTCCGCGATCTCCGGGTCGATCTCGACCGCGGGCAACATCGTCTCGAGCGCGCGCAAGATTTTCGGCAGCGTGATGCGTTGCATGTGCGGGCAGAGATTGCACGGCTGCGTGAACTCGATCTCGGGGAACGCATCGACGAGGTTTCCGGCCATCGAACATTCGGTGATCATCGCGACGCGCGCCGGCGCGGTGTCGCGAATGTAGCCGAGCATCGCCGTCGTCGAGCCGACGAAATCCGCCGCCGCGAGCACGTCCGGCGGGCACTCGGGATGCGCGAGCACGACGATTCCCGCGTGCATGCCGCGCAGCTGCGCGATCTCGGTCGCCGTGAACTTTTCGTGCACTTCGCAGTGGCCTTGCCACGTGACGATCTCGACGCTCGTCTTCGAAGCGACGTATGCGGCGAGATACTGGTCGGGGATGAAAATAACTTTCGGCACGCCGAGCGATTCGACCACCGCAACCGCGTTTGCCGACGTGCAGCAGATATCGGATTCGGCCTTGACCGCGGCCGACGTGTTCACGTAGGTGACGACGGGCACGCCCGGGTGCGCGGCGCGCAAACGACGCACGTCCGCGGCGGTGATCGATTCGGCAAGCGAACAGCCCGCGGCGAGGTCGGGGATCAGGACCGTCTTCTCCGGGCTCAGCAATTTTGCGGTCTCGGCCATGAAATGCACGCCCGCCATCACGATCGTCTCGGCATCGGTCTGCGCGGCTTCTTGCGCGAGCGCGAGCGAATCGCCGACGAAATCGGCGACGCACCGATAGATTTCTTGCGACTGGTAATGATGCGCGAGGATCACCGCCTTGCGTTCGACTTTCAGCGCGTTGATGCGGGCGACGTACGGCGCGAAGAGTTCCCACTCGGCGGGCGTTACGGTACGCGAAATGCGCGCGTAAAGATGCTCGGTCGCGCGCGCGACTTCGGGCGTGTACGGCAAGTTCATGCGATCGGGCGCGATGGTCATAGCCTTCCCTACGATGCCGCCCCGGCGCTCGCGAGTTTCACCGTTCGCGCCGCGACGAGCGAAGTTGTTTGTGAAACGATCGTTTCACAAACCTTTGACGCTGGCTCCGAGCGTGCGGCGCGCGCGTGCGGGTGCCGCCGGCAGCGCGGCGTCGACCCGATCCACCAAGGTGGCGGCAGCGCGGTAGGGGTCGCTCCCGGCGTCGCGCGCGGACGCGAGCAACGCATCGATCTGCGCGTCGACGCGCCGTTCGAGATCGCCCATCACGAGCGCGCGAACGCGATGCGCGAACGCGCCCTGCCGCTTCGCGGCGAGCGAGCCGCTCTCGCGTAAGTAGGCATCGTGACGTGCGATCGCTGCCCACAGCTCCGCGACGCCGACGCCCTCGCGCGCTCGCGTCGCGACCAGTTCGGGCACCCATCCCGTAAAATCGAGCATCTCCATCATGCCGCGAATCTCACGTTGCAGCTGCAACGCCATCGGGTGATCGGCTTTGTTCACCACGAAAATATCCGCGACTTCGAGAATGCCCGCTTTGAGCAACTGCACGCTATCGCCGCTCCCGGGCTGTAGCGCGACGAGCGTCGTATCGGCAAGCTCGGCGATTTCGATTTCGGACTGACCGACGCCGACGGTTTCCACGATCACGACGTCTTTGCCGAACGCGTCCATGAAGGCGACCGCATCGCCCGTCGCTCCGGCGAGGCCGCCGAGATGGCCGCGGCTCGCCATCGAGCGAATGAAGACGTCTGCGTCGGTGAAGTGTTCGGTGAGACGGATTCGATCGCCCAAGATCGCGCCGTGCGAGAACGGAGAACTCGGATCGACGGAGACGACGCCGACGGTTTTTCCGGCCGCGCGCGCGAGCGCGACGAGCGCCGAACAGAGGGTCGATTTGCCGACGCCCGGGGGGCCCGTGAGCCCGATCGTCGCCGCGCGACCCGTTCGTGCGAAGAAGCGGTGCATGAGCGGCGCGCCCAAGCCCGCCTCCGCCCGCGAGATGGCGCGTGCGAGTCCGCGCGGATTCTTCGCATCGAACAGCGCCGCGATCGTTTCGTCGATCTCGGTCAACGCGCCGTCCTCAACTTGGCGCGCTCCACGAACGCGACGGCGATGCCGCGCGTCGCCATCGCGGCAAAGATCGTCGGCACGAGCGCGAGTACGAAAAAGGTGAGCGAAAGCAGGCTCGGCCCGCTGCGCGCGAAGCTCGCGACGGTCAGCGACCAAAAGATGAGCGCGCACAGCAGATTACCGGCGACCATAAAGCCGAGTCGCGCGATCTCCGAGACGACGGCCCACATCCGCCGATGCGGCGCTCGCTCGGCGACGCCTTCCACGTAACGCTTGCGGTAGGCGAAATACTTATCGAGAAAATGATCGCGAAACCCGGACACGGCGCCCTCCGTTCGACTCGGGTCTCCGGGCGCCCCGGGACAATTCGCCGGGTTCCGCTAACCTACGTGCGATGAATCAGCCTGGGTATTGCCGTTTCGCCGCGCTTCATGGCGAGACGCTCGTTTTCGTCTGCGAGGACGATCTGTGGATCGTCCAGCGCGACGGAGGGACGGCGCGCCGGCTGACCACGAGTTCCGCCGAGGTCGCGCTGCCTCGCATCTCGCCCGACGGCACGCGCCTGGCCTTCGTCGCGCGCGAGGAAGGCAACCCCGAGGTCTACGTGATGCCGACCGGCGGCGGCGTGGCGCGACGGCTGACGTTTCTCGGCAGCGACGCGTGCACGCTTAGCGGCTGGTCACCGAGCGGCGATGAGATCTTCTTCTGCAGCGATGCTGGGTCGCCGTTCGCGCGCGAAACCCACGCTTTCGCGGTGCCTGCGATCGGAGGATCGGCACGTTCGCTGCAACTCGGACACGCGACAGCCTTCGCCCGCCACCACGACGGTCGGTTCGTCATCGGTCGCAACAACGCCGATCCCGCGCGTTGGAAACGCTATCGCGGCGGCACGGCGGGCGATCTGTGGGTCGACGCGGCCGGAACGGGGGCGTTCGCGCGCCTCATTTCCTTGCCCGGCAATCCGGTGTGGCCGATGTGGGTCGGGGAGCGCATCGCCTTTCTGAGCGACCACGAGGGCGTCGGCAACATCTATTCCGTCCAACCCGACGGTAGCGACCTGCGCCGCCACACGCACGAAACCGAATATTACGTTCGCTTCCCGTCGACCGACGGAACGACGATCGCGTGCACGATCGGCGCGCAGATCGCGCTCGTCGATATCGCGACCGATACCACCGTACGACCCACGATCGACGCGCCGTCGCCCGCGCCGCAACTCGCGCGGCGGTTCGTCGAGATCGACGACGAGCTCGAACACTTCGCACCCAGTCCCGACGGTACCGCGCTCGCGCTCGTCTCGCGCGGCCGTACCTTCACGATGCCGCTTTGGGAAGAAGCGGTCTCCGCGCACGGAGCGGGAAGCGCGGTCCGCTACCGGCTCGCCGAATGGCTGCACGACGGCGCGCGCTTCGTCTGCGTGAGCGACGACGGCGGTGCCGAACGCCTCGAGGTGCGCGAAGCTGCGGGCGACGGCAACGCGGCACAGGTCGTCACGGCCGATCTCGGCCGCGTCGTCGAACTCGTCGCGTCGCCGACCGCGGACGTCGTCGCGCTCGCGAACCATCGCCACGAATTGCTCGTCGTGGAACTTGCGGACGGCCGGGTGCGCACGATCGATACGAGCCCCGCATCGCAGATGCACGATCTCGCCTTCTCGCCCGACGGCCGGTGGCTGGCGTATTCGTGCGCGGTGCCGCCCGATGCAGGTTCGACGGCAAATCCCGATACGGCGATCCTGCGCATCGCGAAGGTGAAATCCGGCGCCGTGCACGACGTCACGTCGCTCATGCGCGTCGACCGTTCGCCCGCGTGGGATCCCGAGGGCAAATATCTCTCGTTCATCTCGACGCGCGATTTCAATCCGGTCTACGACGCGCTTCAGTTCGATCTGAGCTTTCCGCAGGCGTCGCGACCGTTTCTCCTCACGCTGCGCGACGACGTGCCCAACCCATTCGTAGCGAAGCCGTCGCCGATCCACAAGGATCGCAAAGACGACGGCGACGACGAGCGCGAAGACGACAAGAAGAAAGACGAGAAACCGCTCAAAATCGACATCGATTTCGACGGCATCGCGGGACGCATACTCGGCTACCCCGTCGACGAAGGTAAATACGAACAACTCGTCGCGACGCGCGGTCGCGTCCTCTTCACGCAGTTTCCGTTGCGTGGCATCAAGCCCGAGGGTGCGTCGTGGGACGACGATCACGAGACGGGCGTCCTGGTCGCGTACGATTTCGAGCAGCAGCGGAGTGCGACGCTCGCGACCGACGTCTCCGACATTCGGCTCGCGAACGATCGCCACACGCTGGTCTACACATCGCGCGATCGCATGCGCGCGATCGACGCGCAGGGCGACTTGCCCGAAGAGGCCGGCGACGATCCCAAGAGCGGCACCGAAGCGAGCCGGCGCACCGGCTGGCTCGATCTCTCACGCGCGAGCGTGCTGGTCGAGCCGGCTGCCGAGTGGACGCAGATGTACCACGAGGCGTGGCGGATGCAACGCGAACAGTTCTGGGACGAAGCGATGTCGGGCATCGATTGGGATCTCGTACGGGCACGCTACGCGAAGCTGCTGCCCCTCGTGCGGACGCGGACCGAACTCTCCGACGTGCTATGGGAAATGCACGGCGAACTCGGCACGTCGCACGCCTACGAGATCGGCGGCGACCACCGCCATCCGTACCAATACCGTCGCGGCTTCTTGGGCGCGGATTATTCGTGGGACGATCGGACGGGCGGTTATCGCATCGATAAAATCTATCGTGGCGATTCGTGGAATCGCGACATCGATTCACCGCTCGCCGAACCCGGGCTCGCGATCGCCGCGGGCGACGTGTTGCTCGCGATCGGCGGCCGTCCGCTTTCGCGCGACGTGACGCCGGACGAACTGCTCGTCAACACCGCCGGTCGCGACCTCGCGATCGTGCTCGCGACGAAGAAGGGTGACCGTCGCCGCGTCGTCGTGCACGCACTGCGCGACGAACGCATGTTGCGCTACCGCGCGTGGGTCGATGCGAAACGCAAATTCGTTCACGACCGTACCGACGGCCGCGTCGGCTACCTGCACATCCCCGACATGGGACCGTGGGGTTTTTCGGAATTCCACCGCGGCTTTCTCTCGGAATTCAATCGCGACGGTCTCGTGGTCGACGTGCGGTACAACCGCGGCGGTCACATCTCGCCGCTGTTGATCGAGAAGCTCGCGCGCAAACGCGTCGGCTACGATATCTCGCGCTTCGGTCCGCCGATGCCGTACCCGCCGGAATCCGTCGGCGGCCCCATCGTCGCCATCACCAATCAATTTGCGGCCAGCGACGGCGACATCTTCAGTCACGTCTTCAAGCTCTACAAACTCGGGCCGCTCGTGGGCAAGCGCACCTGGGGCGGCGTCATCGGCATCAATCCGTATCACCGGTTGGTCGACGGCACGATCACGACGCAACCCGAGTTCTCGTTCTGGTTCAGCGACGTCGGCTATCGCGTCGAGAACTACGGCACCGATCCCGACTTCGACATCGATATCGCACCGCACGACGACCGCACCGGTCACGATCCGCAGATGGAGAAAGCGCTCGAGCTCCTCGCGGGCATTCGTGCCGCGGCGGAACCGAAGCCGCAGTTCGATCCGAAGCCACGGCTCGCGATCCCGAGCGAGCTCGCAACCGCGACGTGAGGACGCCTGCATCAGCAGCCGCGCTCGCACTCGCACTCGCAAGCGTCCTCGCGCGCGATGCCGCGCCGGCGGCCGCGCAAGAGCTTCTCGCCCCCGATGAGATCGCGGCGCGTTCGCGGACGGCGACGGGGTTCGATCGAAAGCCCGACATCGAACGCGAAGTGTGGGCGGTGCGGGCATCCGGGCTCGACGGCACGCTCGAAACGTTACGCCGCAATGGCGACCTCACGAGCGCGACGACGCTCGGCCCGTTTCACACCGCGCACGGCATCGCGCACGGCGTCCGCTGGCAACAAAACGACAACGGCGAGACGATCCTCGATCGCCCCGAACCGTCGCAGGTCGAACGCATCGCCACGCAAGGCGCCGCGCGCGTACGCGAACCGCTCGACGCGTGGGTCGTCACGACGGCATACACGAGCGGCCACATCACGCGGCAATTCTACGACGCACGCACGTTCTATCTCGTGCGGACCGAAAAGACGACCGCCGGTCACACGACGCGCACGACATACGACGATTTCCGCGCCGACGCACACGGTCACATTCGGCCGTGGCATTATTATGGCGGCGACGACCGCCTGGAGAACGCTTACGATTATCGGCTCGTCCGCGACGATCTCAGCGGGAACGTCAGCGAAAGCGACGTCGAGGTGCCGCACGATCGGCGCACGCTCGTCGAGTTTCCCGTCGGCGTCGAAACGGTGCGGTTGCCCGCGCGCATCGAAGATAACCGCATCTACGTTCGACTCGACATGCTCGGCCGCGGTCTCGATTTTCTACTCGACACGGGCGCCGCGGCGCTGACGATCGACGAGTCGGTCGCGAAATCGCTCGGGTTCGCGGTTCGCGGACGGGCGACGCAAACGGTCGCGGGATCGTTCGCGACGGGACGTGTCGTGGTCCCAACGGTGACGATCGGCGCGCTGAGCATGCGCGACGTCGTGTTTCGTACCGTGCCGTTGTCGCAGAACGAAGCGCACGGTACGCGCATCGTGGGGTTGCTCGGCTTCGACTTTCTCGCGGCGTGCGGGATCAAGATTGATTACGCTCACGGCACGGTCGACGCGATGCGGCCGGGCACGCTGACCGCACCTGCGGGGTTGACGCCGCTCGGCGTTCGACTCAACGCCGGCACGCCCGTCGCGCGGGCGACGGTCGGGAACGCGAGCGGCGACGACTTCATCATCGATACCGGTGCCGCGTTTTCGTACGTCCTCTTCCAACGTTTCGCGCGCGCGCACCCCGATGCCGCGGCGACGGCCGACGGGCGCGTGCGTCGAGGCACGGGCGTGGGCGGATCGCTTTCGTTCCGCTCGGTGACGGCGAAACGCGTGACGCTGGGAGCCTGGTCGTTCAACGACGCGGTCGGCGTCGAAGCGGTCTCACCGAACGCTCTCGGCTTCGACAACGAAGACGGCTTGATCGGCGCGGATATCCTCAAGCTCTTTACCGTCTACTTGGATTACGGCACCAACCGCATGTACCTCGCCCCCAACGGGCGGATGCAGATGATCGAGGGCGCGAACGTAACGCGACGCTAGTTAAAAGAGAAAAGGGAGGCCGTCTCCATCGACGGCCTCCCTTTTTATACGATCCTCGAGTCTAGTGGCTAATGTAGACGTCGACGGTGAAGCCCGACGGGAACGGGTTGAGGGCTTCGCTGATATGTCCGGTGAGGGAGTTGCCGCTCGCGACATCGGTCTCGGAGTACAGTTTTCCCGTTGCGGCCCCGCCCTCGGTGATCGTGTACGTGCGACCGCTGACGATACACGGTGAGTTCACGGTGAACGGGATGAGGGTGCCCGTCGGTCCGAAGCTCACACTCTTACTCACGGCGAGTGACGTGAACAAGTCGGCCGTCTGACCCGCAGGTACCGTCGCGTTATCGAAGTTGTTTTGGCTCACCTTAACGGTCAACGTTGCCGCGCCACCGCTGTCGTTGGCCGGAATATTACTCGTCCCGGTGTAGACGTTGTACGGTGGCAGCATGATCGTCTGCGCTTGACCTGAGAGCGTGTAGGTCATCGATGACGGCGCGACGGTCGATGTCGTGCAGGCTTGCGGAGCCGTCGTCGGCGCGTTTGTCGGTGCCGTCGTCGGCGCGTTTGTCGGTGCCATCGTCGGCGCGTTTGTCGGTGCCATCGTCGGCGCGTTCGTCGGTGCCATCGTCGGCGCGTTCGTGGGTGCCATCGTCGGCGCGTTTGTCGGAGCCGTCGTCGGGCCGTTCGTCGGAGCCGTCGTTGGGCCGTTCGTCGGAGCCGTCGTCGGGCCGTTCGTCGGAGCCGTCGTCGGGCCGTTCGTTGGAGCCGTCGTCGGGCCGTTCGTCGGAGCCGTCGTCGGGCCGTTCGTCGGGCCGTTCGTTGGA
>JAABUX010003918.1_pt1 | contig 19290 bp, 21 predicted proteins | sample 5561851 | NCBI WGS metagenome assembly JAABUX01 (sample SAMN10711883, study PRJNA513361) | rock metagenome | isolation source: Antarctica rocks | place: Antarctica: Victoria Land, Richard Nunatak red sandstone | collected 2016-01-03 | reverse complement strand
CCTACCTGGTCTTTCCAGACTGGGCCACCCTCATGCAAACCCTGATCGACTCAAGACCACCGCCCAACATCGCAGCCCAGATCACCAAGTGACACCCGCGCCAGAGGCCCACTTAGAATTGCTGGTTTTTGTTGCCTGGGCTTTTTTGAACGAGGGTCATCCGCAGCCATACGGGCCGCAACGCCATATCCCCCGCTGGGATCGTTCCCCGGATTGCTGTACCCGTGCTCCCCATGTCTGCCCACGACAACATGCACCCCTCCACCATCCCGTCGAGCGATCTGACGACTGACCCCGGCATCCTGCGCCTACGCGCCGTGCACCGCGCGCTGGCCGATCTGCGCCGCGGCACGCCGGTGCTGTTGCAGGGCGGCCCGGACCAGCCCGACCTGGCTGTGCTGGCTGCCGACACCACCGGCGCGCGGGGTGTGGCGGAGCTGACGGGGCTGGCCGCGGGTCCGCCGGTGCTACTGCTGGCGCCGGTGCGTGCGGCAGCCCTGCTGCGCCGTCCGGTGCCGCCGGACGCACCGGCCATCGCCTTGCGGACCGGGACGTTGGCCGACGTGGCGGTGCTACGCGGCATGGCCGACCCGACAGCGGACCAGTTGCTGGCCGACCCGCCGGAGCCGGCGGCCCTTCCGGCCCTGGCCGGAGCGGCGCTGGCCCTGTTGAAGCTGGCCCGGTTACTGCCGGCGGCGCTGGTCGCAGCGGCGCGTCCCGATGCCGGCGCGCAGGCAGCCCGGCTGGGATTGCTGGCCGTCCCCGCCGCAGACGTGCTCGCGCATCCCGACGCGGCTTCCAAGGGGCTGGTTCGGGTGGCGGAGGCGCGGGTGCCGTTGCAGGATGCGCCAGACGCCCGCGTGGTGGCCTTCCGCGCGCCGGACGCCGGGATCGAGCACCTGGCGATCCTGGTTGGCACGCCCGAGGATGCCGTTCCTGAGAACGGGGGCCTCGAGGCGCCGCTGTGCCGGGTGCATTCCGAATGCTTCACTGGCGACCTGCTGGGCAGCCTGCGCTGCGATTGCGGCCCGCAACTGCATATGGCGCTGAAGCGCATGGCTGCGGAGGGGCGCGGCGTCCTGCTGTACTTGGCGCAGGAGGGGCGCGGCATCGGGCTGTCGGGAAAGCTGCGCGCCTACATGCTGCAGGACCGCGGGCTGGACACCCTGGACGCCAACCGGGCGCTGGGCTGGAACGCCGACGAGCGCAACTTCCTGATCGCCGCCACCATGCTGCAGGGGTTGGGCATTCCGCGGGTGCGCCTGCTGACCAACAACCCCGACAAGCTGGCGGCCCTGGCGGCCTGCGGCGTGGAGATCACCGGGCGGGAGCCGCTGGTGGTGCCGGCGAACGGGGTGGACGACCACTACCTTGCTACGAAGGCGCGGCGGTTCGGGCACCTGCTGGACTAGGGCGGCTTGGTTGAGGGCAGATGGCCAAGGCTGGGGCGGCTGGCATGGGGCTTGCTGAGCTCTAGCTGCATGATCCCACCTACCCCCGGCGCCGATCCTGCTTCCCGACTGTTCGGCTGGGCAACGCCGCCTGACGGGGCCGGGCCGATCGGGCCGGATGGCCTGTGGCCGCAGAAGGTCGATATCTCGTTCCACGACTTCATCCATGCCCTGAACCCCCTGCATCATGTGCCGGGGGTCGGCATGATCTACCGGGCCGTTACGGGCGAGACGATCCCGATGGGGATGCGCATCCTGGGCGCTGGGCTGTTCGGGGGTCCCGTGGGGATCCTGACCGCGGCATTGACCGGCCTGGTGCAGGAACTGGCCCGCATGGGGCCGGACAACAGCCGCCCGCCGACGCCAATCGGCATGGCCGAGTGCGGAAGCGAGCGGCCGATGGACCCGGTCACCCCCGGCACGGCGCCCGCGGGCAGCTACACCACCCTGGCCACCACGCTGCCGGAGTTCCTGCAGCCGCCGGCGCCCCCGGCCGGTCCGGCCCGCGGCCTTGCCGCCTACGCCATGGCGTCGCAGGAATGGCGCAACAGCCAGGCGTTCGAGAAGGGGTTGGCATGAGGGCGACGGTCGGGCTGGACGGCATGGTGGCCATGGGCGGCCTGCGGGCGCGGGCGGCGCTGGGCCATGGCGGCGTGCGGGCGCAGAAGCAGGAGGGCGACGGCGCGACCCCGGCTGGGCTGCTGCCGCTGCGCCGGGTGCTGTACCGGGCCGACCGCGTCGCCCGGCCGCGCGCCGCCGTTTCGGTGTCGCCGCTGGCGCCGCATGACGGCTGGTGCGATGATCCCCAGGACGCCGCCTATAACCGTCCGGTCCGCCTGCCCTATGCCGGCCGGCACGAGGCGCTGTGGCGGACGGATGAGGTGTACGACATCATTGGCGTGCTCGGCTGGAATGACGCGCCGCCGGTGCGGAACCTTGGCAGCGCCATTTTCCTGCACCTGGCCCGGCTGGACTACGCGCCGACCGAGGGCTGCATCGCCCTGGCCCGTGCGGACCTGGCGGCGCTGCTGGCGGCGGGCCTGACGGAGCTGGAGGTGGCCTGACGCCATTGGGCCAGACAGCCTGCGCCGATGCCACCGGTTGCCTGGGCGCAACGCGGTGGGCGTCGGGCCGGCGGGCAGCCTGGTTTGCCTTGGACGGTTCGGCCATCGCGGCGGTCGGGCCGGCGTTGCCTGGCCTCTGTCCGTGTCGGCTGGGCGTCTGGCGGCGGAATTGCAGCCGGCTGCGACGTTGCCGCTGCAGTCCGTCCGGCCCCGGTCAGCGATGGAGCAAGACGGCCGCCGCCAGCACCATCCCGGCGCCGGCCAGGAAAAATAGCAGGAGAAGCCAGAACACCTGCCACGACCACGGCCGTGCCGGGCTTAGGACGGGCGCCGGTGCCGGCGCTGCTGGCGGCACCTCTGTGCCGGTGCTCAGCACCTGGAACCAGCTTGCCGGCTCGGGCTGGACCTCAAGGGGAACGCCAGGCACCCGAAGCGGGGAAAACGACGGCAAGGTCGCGGATGGCAGCTCATGCACGTCCGGCTCCGTGTCCATCAAGAACGTGTCCACCGAGGACGTGTCCACCAGGGCAACAGCGGCTGGCGGCTCCGGCAGGGCATCGCGGATCGGCTCCGCACCCGGGGTGGCGAGCACCAGCCTGGCAAAGGCAGGCTCCGCCACGAAGACGATCCGCAGCAGCGTAGCCTGGCCGGCGGACCCGTGAGCTAGGCGGGCAAGCGTTTGCAGCGCCGCCTGGCTCAGCGTCTCCGCCTGCTCGATGACCAGCAGGGTCCGGTCGCCGTCGTTCCGGCGGAAAAGCTGCTGCATGGCCTGGTCGGCCTCCTCATCGGTCAGCAGCCCGGCTTCGACCAGGCCAGTCTGGATCAGGATGCGCTCGATGGTCAGCGGCGCGCGCAAGGGGTTCCCCACACGGATCACCCGGGCGTCCGGTCCTGCCTCCGCCACCAGGGCGCGCAATGCCGTCTCCCTGCCCAGGCCCTCCTGCAGCAGGATGGAGAACTGGACGGGGACGGTCTGGCGCGCGGGCAGTGCAGGGGGGTCAAGGTCCAGCGTAGGCAATGAGCGTTTCCCTCGGCGACCCAGCACGATGCCGGACCCGGCGTCGGAGATCAACGGTCCCGGTTGCGCCCGGCCGCGGCGAGGGCGTCGAGATAGGCCCGCCAGCGTTCCGGCTGCTCCTGGCCCAACTGGCGGAGCAGCGACCAACTGAAGATGCCGCTATCGTGGCCGTCGGTGAAGCGGATGCGGATGGCGTAGTTGCCGACCGGCTCGACGGCTGTGATGTTTACAGCGCGCTTGCCGGAGACCAGCTTGCGCTCGTTAGGAGAGTGGCCCTGCACCTCGGCGCTAGGGCTTTCGACCCGGAGGTATTCGGCGGGCAGTAGGGCCTGCGTGCCGTCGTCGAAATCGACTTCCAACTGGGCGGAGGCGCGGCGGACCCGGATTTCGGCAGGCTGCGGCGAGCCCGGCGGCGCGGGCTCAGTCATCCAAGCTGCGCGCCTCCTCAGGCAGCATGATCGGCACGCCGTCGCGTACGGGGTAGGCCAGGCCGGCCTTACGGCTGATCAGCTCCCCGGCGGCGCGGTCGTAAGTCAGCGGCCCCTTCGTCACCGGGCAAACCAGAATGGACAGCAGCCGGGGGTCGAGATCCGGCAGCAGAGCCGGCGCGTCATCCGGACTTGAGGCTGACGGGGCTGGGACCAAGTGGCCCGGCTTCAAATGGTTGGACATCAACTAGCCTGGCGTCCGCGGCGGCCTGGCTCGGCGGTATGGGCGCCCATCTGCAGTAGGGTCATCAGGGTTGCGGCGCGGTCCGCGGCGGCGGGGGCCTCCAAAAGAGCCTGCTTCTCGGCCGGGTCGAAGGGGCAGACCATGGCGAGGGTCGTCGTCAGCGCCTCGTCTGGCATCTCGTTGATGGCATCCCAGTTGGCATCGAAGCCGCGGGCAGTGAAGTAGGCCCGCAACGCGTCCAGCAGCCCCTCGCGGTCGATGTCCTCCGCCGTGGCTGGCTCCTCGAGGTCGGCGCGGAAGCGGGCCAGGTCGGCGCGGATTCGGCGGTATCCGCGGCGCATCTCCAACTCCACCTTGACGGAGAAACGGATCATGCCGGTGAGCGTCACTAGCACGCGGCCGTCCTCGGTCTCGCTGAACGACGACAGGCGGCCCAGGCAGCCGACACGATACAGCGCGGGGCCGCTGGGGGTGGCCGGACGCAACTCGTCGGGTTGGATCATACCGATCACGCGGCCGGTGGACAGTGCGTCCTCGATCATCGCCAGGTAGCGCCGCTCGAAGACGTTGAGCGGCAGCTTGCCTTGCGGCAGCAGCAGGGCGCCAGGTAGGGGGAAGATGGCGAACTCGGTGGGGAGGTCGTCCAGGCGCGGTGGGTCACCCATGTCGGCTACCGGAACAGCACGGCCGACAGCTTGCGCCGGGCGGCCAGGGTGGCGGGATCGGACAGGCCCCAAGCCTCGAAGAACTTGAGTAGTTGCAGCCGGGCGCTGTCGTCGTTCCAGGCGCGGTCGTGCTTCACGATGGCGAGCAGGGCGTCAGCGGCCTCGGCCCGGCGGTCGGTGGCGTTGAGCGCGGTCGCGAGGTCATAGCGCGCCTGGTGGTCGAGCGGGTCGGCGGCGGCGCGGCGCTCCAGCTCGGCGAGCTGGCCGGTGGCCTTGCGTCCCTCGGCGGCGAGGGCCAGGGCGCTGCGGGCGCCGCTGACCTCCGGGTGGTCGGCGATCTTTGCGGGCACCTGCTCCAGCGCGGCCTCGGCCTGGTCGTCTTGGCCGAGCGCCATCAGCACGCGGATCAGGCCGGCCCAGGCCTCGGGGCTTTCCGGCTCGTCCTGCAGAAGGGCGCTGAACAGGGCGCCTGCATCCTCGAACTGCTGGGCCTCCACGGCGGCCTTGGCCTCGGCGAGCAGGTCGGCGGCGGGCATGGCGCCGCCGGCGAGCTTCAGCAGGTTCTCGACGAAGCGCTTGATTTCCGACTCCGGCAACGCGCCCTGGAACATGTCGGCGATCTGGCCCTGCCAGAAGGCGGCGACGGTGGGGACGGATTGCAGGGGCAGGCCAATCTGCGTCAGTTGCTGGACCAGGGCGCGGTTGGCGTCGATGTCGATCTTGACCAACTTGACCCGGCCGCCAGCGGCGCGCGTCACCTTCTCCAGTGCGGGGGTGAGTTGCTTGCAGGGACCGCACCAGGTGGCCCAGAAATCGACCAGGACGGGGACGTTGCGGGACGCCTCGATGACGTCCTGCATAAAGGTCTGCTGCGTGCCGTCGATGATCATGGCGTCCGGGGCGCCAGCGGGAGCGCTGGCCGGGGCACCGGGGCGGGGAGCGGGGGTCCGGGGCTTTTGCCCGATCAGGGTGTCCATGGGGTGGGCCTCGTGAGATGCGATGTTGGGCCATAGATGTTGCGGGCGGACGGATTGTGCAAGCCGGCGAGAGGGTAGCGGAAAGGGTCTTGCGCGGGGAGGTGGGGCCTACTAGAACCGCGGCTCGCTGGTGCGCGGGCGTAGCTCAGGGGTAGAGCACAACCTTGCCAAGGTTGGGGTCGAGGGTTCGAATCCCTTCGCCCGCTCCAGTGGCTCCCATAAGTTCGGCATGGTTTAAACCGTACGCTTTCGGTAAACATGGCAGTTGCGTTGTATCTGGAAGCGGCTGCAAGCGATTGTTGCGTAGGCACGCGCGCTGCCTACGTCCGCCCCATAACCACTCCCCCAGCATCCCGAGCTAACCCCAACCCTATCAGCGCCGTCCCCGCCATCAGCGCCGCCAGCACTCCCAGCGCCGCGTGGAACTCCGCCAACCCCGGTTCCCCTACCCCGGCCGCCAGCCCAGCCAGCCGCAGCAGCACCGCCCCTACCGCCACGCCAATTCCAATAGACAACTGGAATGCCACGCTGAACCAAGTATTGGCTGGCGCCATCAGCGGCTGAGGCACGTCGGCGAACGCCAGCGTGTTCAGCGCCGTGAACTGCAGGGACCGCGACGCCCCCGCCAGCACCAGCAGTCCCAGCACCACCGGCAGCGGCGCCGCCGGCGTCAGCAGCGCGAAGCCCAGCATCGCCACCGCCTGCACCAGCCCGTTGCCCACCAGCACACCCCGAAAACCCACCCGGCGCAGAATCGGCGTCGTCAGCGGCTTGATCCCCAGGTTGCCCGCAAACAGCACCAGCACCAGCAGCCCCGCATGGAACGGGTCCATCCCGAACCCTAACTGGAACAGCAGCGGCACCAGGAACGGCATCGTGCCGATCAGCGTCCGCATGGTGGTGCCGGTCAGCATGGTGGCGCGGAAGGTGCGGACTCCGAATGGCGCCGGGTCGAGCAGCGGGTGCGCGTGCCGGCGCAGGTGCCGCCACAGCAGCGGCCCCGCCACCCCGGCCCCCACCGCCAGCGCGAGCGTCCCGGCCAGCGATCCGGCCTCGTCCACGCCGCCGTCCCCCACCCGGTCTAGCGCCAAGGTGGCGCACAGCACGCAGGCCGCCGCCAGCACGAACCCCCGTGTGTCGAACGGCCGCCCGGCGCCGCGCCCCTTCGGTACCAGACGCAGCGCCAGCGCGATCCCACCCAGACCCAGCGGCACGTTGACCCAGAAGATCATGCGCCAGGTGAAATGCTCCGCCAGGAACCCACCCAGCGGCGGCCCTAGCAGCGGCGCTGCCAGGCCGGGCCAAGTCAGCAGGGCGATGGCGCGCATCAGGTCGGGCTTGGCCGTGGTCCGCAGCACCACCAGCCGTCCGACTGGTACCATCATCGCCCCGCCGAGGCCCTGCAGCACCCGCGCCGCCACGAACCACCCTGCAGACCCCGCCATGCCGCACAGCAGCGATCCTAGCGTGAACACCGCCACCGCCGCCGTGAACACCGTCCGCGCGCCGAACCGTTCCGCCGCCCAGCCGCCGGGCAGGATGAACACCGCGACCGTCAGCAAGTATGCGGTGATGCCCACATGCAACGCCACCGCGTTCGACCCCAGAGACTCCGCCATCCGCGGCAGCGCCGTCACGATGACGGTGCCGTCGAGGAACTCCATGAAGAACGCGCCGGCGACCAGCAGCGCCAGGCGGCTCATGGGGCGGCGCTACGGCTTCGGGGCGACGGTGCCGTCCTTCGGTGGGGTGGACGGGGCCGGTCCCAGGTCGCCGAGGTCCAGGTCCTCAAGGCGCTTGTAGTCCTCGGTGCCGATGTCCTCGCCGAACTGGCCATGGTTGCCCGGCAGCGCCGCGTCCTTGGCTGCCTCCTCCGGGCCGTCCTGTGCCGTCTTGGTCATGTGCGCCTCCCTGCGTACGATCCACTGCTGCAACGCGGTTGCGGCCCGGGGTTTGCACGCTCAATGTTCACGGCCCTCCATCGTTTACGGCCCCCAATGTATCACCCGCCAGGACACCGCCCCATGGATTTTGAAGTCGGCTGCACACTGGAGTACGAGGCCCATACCCTCACGCCCTTCGTGTTCAACCTAGAGGCCGCCCGCTTCCCCCGCCAGGTCATCACCGCCGAGCGCATGACGACCACCCCCGACCTCGGCGAGCCCGACCGCTTCATCATGCCCGAGAGCGGCAACCGCCTGGCCCGGTTCCTGGTGCCGAAGGGCAAGCTGCGGGTGGAATATACCGCAAGCATCCGCCTCGACCCGCTGATGCTGGACCCGACCGAGGTGCAGGAGCTGGCGGCCGGGTCGATTCCGCTGGATGTGCTGCCGTATCTGAACGCCAGCCGCTATTGCCAGTCCGACCGGCTGGCCCGGTTCGCGCAGCGGCAGTTCAACGCCACCCCGGCCGGGCACCAGCGCGCGACGGCGATCTGCAACTGGATCAGGGACAACGTCGATTACGAGAGCGGCAGCACCGACGTGCTGACCAGCGCCTACGACACCCTGGGCGACCGCACCGGGGTATGCCGCGATTTCGCCCACCTGGCCATCACGCTGTGCCGGGCGGTGGGCATCCCCGCCCGCTACATCAGCGCCTATGCCTGGCAGTTGCAGCCGCCGGACTTCCACGCGGTGTTCGAGGCCTACCTGGCCGGGCCGGACGGCGTGGGGGCCTGGTATCTGTTCGACCCCACTCGGATGGCGGCGCTGGACGGGCTGGTGCGGATCGGCGCCGGGCGGGACGCGGCCGACGTGGCGTTCTGCTCGATCTTCGGCAACGCCAAGGCGGAGGTGCCGCGGGTGTGGATCAATGGCCCGCAGCCGGGGCCGATGCGGACGGTGCAGGCGGTCAGCACGCAGGCGGCTTAGCCGGGCCGCCGCTCGGTGGCGAACAGCCCTAGCGCCAGCAGGCCGAGCACCGCCCCACAGAAGCAGGTCAGCCGCCAGCCGCCGTGCACGAAGCTGAGCGACGCCATCGCCGACCCGGCCGCGCCGCCCAGGAACACGAACGTCATGTAGATCCCGTTGATCCGGCCCCGCGCCTGTGCCGGCAGGCCGAGGATCACCCGTTGGCCGACCACTTGGTTCGCCTGCGCCGCGGCGTCCAGCAGCACCGCGACCGCGGCCAGCGCCGCCAACGCGCCCGCCGCCGCCGCCCACCCCGCCAGCAGGAAGGACAGGGTGACGGCCCCGAGCGCCAGCCCCGTCGCCGCCCACGTCCCGCCGCGGTCCGCCAGCCGTCCGGCCAGCGGCGCCGCCAGCGCACCCCCGGCCCCGGCCAATGCGAACAGCGCGATGCCCCGCTGCGTCAATCCGAACCGCTGCGCCAGCAGCAGCGGCGCGGCGGTCCAGAACAGGTTGAACGCTGCGAACATCAACACCTGGTAGGCCGTCCGCCGCCGCAGAACCGGCGTCGTCGCCATCAGCCGCATCGTGGAGGCCAGGATGGCGCCGTATCCCATCCCGGCCTGCGGCTGCCGCCGGGGCAGCGCGCGCCGCAGCACTGCAGCCAGCACCAGCATCACAGCCGCCGAGATCCAGAACACCGCGCGCCACCCCAGCCCGGCCGCCACGAAGCTACTGAACGGCCGCGCCAGCATGATGCCGCCCAGCAGCCCCGCCATGATGTTGCCGATCGCCCGGCCGCGCGTCCGGTCCGGCGCCAGGTGGGACGCGAACGGCACCAGGATCTGCGTCGCCACCGCACAGAACCCGACGACGAACGACGCCGCCAGGAATGTCAGCGCCGAGTCCGACACCGCCACCCCAACCAGTCCGGCCGCGGTGCCCAGCAGCGCCAGCACGATCAGCCGCCGGTTCTCGACCAGGTCCGCCAACGCCCCCAGCAGCAGCAGCCCGGCGCCATAGCCCAACTGCGTCAGGGTCACGATCAGCCCGGACAGTCCGGCGTCCATGCCCAGATCGGGGCTGATCAGGCCGATCAGGGGCTGGGCCAGGTAGATGTTGGCCACGACAACACCGCAGGCCACCGCGAAGATCAGGGTCAACCGTGGGGACAACCCCGCTTCAGCCGCAATGGTGGTCATGGCACGTTGATGCTCCCGTCCGGTCCCACACCCGGCGCCTGGCCCGTGAACGCGGCGAACGCCCCTGCGTTCGCGCTGCCGGCCCGAAGGGCGCGAGCGTGCTGCCCTATCTCTGGCCAGGAGCAGGCAGCGCCGCCCTCAAGGCACATGCCCCTGTCCTGACTACTCCCCGTCATGCCCCGACAGCACCCGCGCCGCGCCGCGCATGGCCTCGCGGTAGGCAGCGTCGAAGCCGACCCCGTTCACGCCCCAGGCGTGCTGGCGGCCATGCCAGGGCAGCATAAACTGCGCGGCCCAGCCTGCTCCCTCCTGCCAAAACAGGCTGCCGTGCAGCACGAGGTCCGGCTGGGCTAGCAGGGGAACGGTGCTTGGTGCGTCCAGCGGCAGCACCACCTGCAGGCCGGCCTGGTCGGCTGCGGCCAGCAGCGCGGCGCGGTGCCGCTCATCCGGGTCGGTGTCGGCATGCAGCAGCAGGATGGGACCACTGCGCGGATTGATCTGGATGGCCACGGCCAGGGCGGGCCGGACATGCCAGGGAAGCTCGCCCAGCCCCGCAAGCAGCGCGTCGAGCATGGCCGGATCGAAGCGTACAAGCAGGTCATACGGGCGGTCCCGCGTGCCCTGCTCGTCGCGGTGCGGCAGGTCAGACATGCGGTCCAGATAGGCCACGGACTCCACCAATCCCGGCGCCAACGGAGCCAGGGCGGCGACGTGCGGGTCGTCCAGCAGGGCCGGGTTGCCGCTCAGCTTCGCCATCGCCTGCGCCAGCGCCGCCCCCAGCCCGGCCGGACGGCTGCGCGCGTCCGTCCCGGTGACGATCACGGTCGCCTCATACAGCCCGGACGCCTGCGCCGAACCTGTCAGTGTGGCCAATGTGAGGACGGCCAAGGCGAGCCGGCGCATGGCGCTACAGCATCTCAAGCTGCTGCTTGCGCCGCGGCGGCGGGAAGGCGGCGTCGATCTCCGCCAGGTCGGCCTCGGCTAGGCGCAGGTCGGCCGCGGTGGCGTTCTCGTGCACATGCGCCGGCGTGGCGGCCTTGGGGATGGAGACCACGCCGGACTGCCGCAGTGTCCAGGCGATGGCGACCTGAGCGGGGGTGACGCCGTGACGCTCCGCCACGGCCCGCAGCGCCAGGGCCTGCAGCATCTGCCCGCCCTGGCCGACCGGCGAGTAGGCCATGACCGGAACACCATGCGCCTGGGACCACGGCAGCAGGTCGAACTCGATGCCGCGGGCGCCGGGGTTGTACAGCACCTGGTTGGCGGAGCAGCCCGGCGGCAGGCCGGCCATGTCGGCGGTATCGAAGTTCGACACGCCCCAGCGCCTGATCTTCCCAGCCTGGTGCAGGGCCTGGAATGCCGCGACCGTCTCCGGCACCGGCACCGATCCGCGCCAGTGCAGCAAATACAGGTCCAGGCAGTCGGTCCGCAGCCGGCGCAGGCTGCGCTCGCAGGCTGCCGGCACCCCGGCGCGGGTGGCGTTGTGCGGATACACCTTCGATACCAGGAACACCTGGTCTCGCTGCCCGGCGATGGCTTCGGCCACGACCTCCTCCGATGCGCCGTCCCCATACATCTCGGCGGTGTCGATCAGCGTCATGCCCAGGTCGATCCCCAGGCGCAGCGCCGCCACCTCCTGCGCGCGGGCGGCCCGGTCCTCGCCCATGCGCCAGGTGCCCTGGCCCAGGCGGGGCATGGCGTCAGGCGGCATGGGGCCGGGCCTCCGCGGCGGCCTCGGCCTGGCGCAGCAGGCGCAGGAAGTTGCCGCCCCACAGCGCCGCGATCTCGTGCGCGCTGTAGCCGCGGCGCACCAGCTCGGCGGTTAGGCTCGCGCTCTCGGACGCATCGCGCCAGCCGCTGAAGCCGCCGCCGCCGTCGAAGTCCGAGCTGATGCCGACATGCCCCAGGCCGCAGCGACGGATGGCATACTCGATGTGGTCGCAGTAGTCGGACGGCGTGACCTCCGCCTCCTTGGCCTTCAGGCGCACGAAGCTGGGGACGGCGGTGATGTTCACCATGCCCTCGCACTCGCGCAGCGCGTCCAGCAGCATGTCGTCGGCATTGCGCGGCACATCGCACAGCGCGCGGACGCAGGAATGGGTGGCGACTACCGGTGTGCGCGACAGCATCGCCGCCTGCAGCGCACCCTGTTGGCTGACGTGCGAGACATCGACCAGCATGCCCAGGCGGTTCATCTCGGCGACGGCCTCCTTGCCGAGACCGCTGAGGCCGCCGTGCAGGTGCGGCCCGTCGCCGAGGTCGGAGCGCGGGTTGCTGCTGTCGGCCAGGGCGTTGTGGCCGTTGTGGGTCAAGGTCATGTAGCAGGCGCCGCGGGCGCGGAACTGCGCCAGCAGGCCGAGGTCCTCGCCCATCGCGTGGCCGTTCTCGACGCAGGGCAGCACGCCGATGGCGCCGTCGCGGTGCGCGGCCTCGACCTGGTCGGCGGTGGTGACGACGCGGGCGGTGATGCCGTCCTCGGTGCGGCCCATGGCGTTGATGGCGTCCAGCATCGCCAGGGCACGGCCGGTAGCGGCCTGCCAGCCCTCCGGCGTGCGCGGCCCCTGCGGCACGTATGCGGCGAAGCAGCCAGCGCGCAGCCCGCCCCGGCGCATCTTCGGGAAGTCCACGCGCCGGCCGGTCTGGTCACGCGGCGTGTCGGCGAACACGTCCGGACCCGTGGGCCAGGGGATATCGATGTGAGTGTCCAGCGTCAGCAGGCTCTCGTGCAAGGCGACGGCGTCCTGCATGATCAGAACCCCACCCGGTCGCCGCCCTTGAGGTGCAGGATGGCCCGCGCCTCGGCCGGGGTGGCGATCTCCAGGCTCAGCTCTTCCAGGATGCGGCGTATCTTCGCCACCTGCTCGGCGTTGGAGTGCGCCATCTTGCCCCTGCCGATGTACAGGCTGTCCTCTAGGCCGACGCGGACGTTGCCGCCCATGATGCCGGCCATGGTGGTGAACGGCATCTGGTGCCGCCCGGCGGCGAGCACCGACCACACGTAGGCGTCGCCGAACAGCCGGTCCGCCGTCTCCTTCATAAACTGCAGGTTGCGCGGCTCGGCGCCGATGCCGCCCAGGATGCCGAAGATGGTCTGCACGAACAGCGGCGGCTCGACGATCTTCTTCTCCAGGCAGTACGCCAGGTTGTAGAGGTGGCCAACGTCGTAGCACTCGAACTCGAACCGGGTGCCGTGGCCGCGGCCGAGCTGCTCGACGATGCCCTCGATGTCCTTGAAGGTATTCCGAAAAATGTGGTCGTCGGTGCGGGCCAGGTAGGGCTGCTCCCACGCGTGCTTCCAGCTCTGCACCCGGTTGCCGGCGCCGGAGATGTTGAAATTCATGCTGCCCATGTTGAGGCTGCACATCTCAGGCTTGGCCAGCAACGGCGCGGCCAGGCGGTCGGCGACGGTCATGTTCATGCCGCCGCCGGTGGTGATGTTCAGCACGGCGTCGGTGCTTTGCTTGATGATGGGCAGGAAGCGCATGAACAGCGCCGGGTCGGGGGAGGGTTCGCCGGTCTCGGGGTTGCGCGCGTGCAGGTGAATGATGGCAGCGCCGGCCTCTGCGGCCTCGATGCTGCTCTGGGCGATTTGCTCGGGCGTGATGGGCAGGGCGTCGGACATGCTTGGGGTATGGATGGCGCCGGTGATGGCGCAACTGATGACGACCTTGTTGGAGCTTTGGCTGGACATAGGGCTTCCCTGAGTGGCGTTCCCGTGATGTTGCACCCGTGGCCGGGCGGCGGCTAGATCATGCCGAACGCAGGAGGGACGGCGGGGATGCGTGGCTGGAGGACATGGCTGCTGCTGGGTATGCTGCTCCTTGGCCCGCCATTGCATGCGCAACCTGCCCTGGACGCACCGGGTGACCCGCGTGTGCTGGCCAGGGCCTTCCTGGGGCGGATCGGCACGGCGAACCTGCTGGACCAGCTTCTGGCCGCCCAGCGCCAAACCATCGTCATCGTCCTGACGCAGAGCGGCCAGACCGAACAGCAGGCGGAGAAGGTCTGCGACAAGTACCTAATACCGGAGCTGCGCGCCCGGGCGCCCGAGCTGCTGGTGGAGTTCGAGGACATCCTGGTGCACGACTTCACGGCACCGGAGCTGCAATCGATCGTGGACGACCGGACCGACGAGGCCCGTCGCACCGCGGCTGCGAAGGCGGGCACCCTGTCGGCCGAGTTCAGCTCCGCCGGGCGCTCCTGGGGCAGCCGGGTGGGACAGGAAGCCTTCCAAAAGAATGCCGAAGCGCTGAAGAAGCTGGGCCTGAACCCGTCGATGGCGCCTAAGTAGCGGTGCCTCGGTAGGGGATAACCAAACCCGGCGTACCGGCACGCGAACGCCGGGCTTGCCGCGCCGCCGGGCGGATTGTATCACCTCCCGGTGTCGTCCGCGTAGCTCAGCAGGATAGAGCACAGGATTCCTGGTTGGTTAATTGGGCGCGGCGCCTGGAAACAGCGCCGTGGAACCGCTCAAAGTCGGGGAACGCTTCGGTGCGCTTGCGCCATGCCGATCCCGAGCCAAGCCCGGCCGCCAGGCTGGGACGGTGTAGAGACTGGACGGGCGGCGCCTGGGGGAGCGTTCGGCGGTGCTGGGCGCGCCTATGGCGAAGGGACAGTCCAGACCACGAACGTCAGGCCCCCGGGGCCGGGCGGCGGCGAAAGCCGAAGTGGGATGAATCCTGGGGCCGTGGGTTCGAATCCCGCCGCGGACACACCTCTACGCAGGCTGCTCCGCAAGTGCGGTGCAGCCGTTCAAGCCGTGTCGTGACCATCGCCTGCTCTGACCCTTAGGTTCCTGCCTTTCAGCAGGGACTGTCATCGCGAGCCGCATTTGCAGCGTAGCGATCCAGAGGGGCCAGCGCACCCCTTCACCTTCTGGATCGCCGCGCCAAAGCCGGCTCGCGATGATGGAAAGGCTCGGGACGGGACCGGTCAGGGCCAAACGCTGCTGGTGCTGCGCGGCCCGTCGGCGCCTGCGTCGTCGCGGAGGGTCAGTGCGGGCCGGGGTGCTTCGCCTGCCAGCCCTTCATCGCGGCAATCTCCTTCTCCTGTGCGGCGACGATGTCCCGAGCCAGCTTGCGCATGGCTGGGTCCTTGCCGTTTGCAAGCTCATACCGGGCCATGTCGATGGCGCCCTGGTGGTGCGGGATCATCATCGCCGTGAAGTCCTTGTCGGCATCGCCGGTCATCGGCGCGGCGGCCATGTCCCTCGACATCCTGTCCATCGCCGACATCATCGGTCCTGGCGCTACGGCGTTGCCACCTGACGCCATCCCTGGCATCGGCGCCGGAGTCGTCTGCTGCGCCCGGGCAGGGGCGACAATGGACAGCACGGCCAGCATTCCGGCTGCAAGGGCGGACTTCGGACGATGCATCATGTCAAACCTCCGTTGGTTCATATTTGGGGTTCATATCTTGAGGCTCATATCCTGGCCGCCCTGAGACGCAGCGCGTTGGCGATCACCGACACTGAACTCAGCGACATCGCCAGCGCCGCCACAACCGGGCTGAGCAGGATGCCGAACAGCGGGTAGAGCACGCCGGCCGCGACCGGGATGCCGATGACGTTGTAGGCGAAGGCGAACACCAGGTTCTGCCGGATGTTGCGCATGGTCATCCGGCTCAGCGTCCGCACCCGGACGATGCCCGCCAGGTCGCCCCGGACCAGGGTGATCCCGGCGCTCTGGATGGCCACCTCGGTCCCGGTTCCCATGGCGATGCCGACGTCAGCCGCAGCCAACGCGGGCGCGTCGTTCACGCCGTCGCCCGCCATGGCGACCACCTTGCCCGCCGCCTTCAGCTCCCGGACGATCCGGTGCTTGTCGTCCGGCAGCACGTCAGCATGGACATCGTCGATGCCAAGCTGGCGGGCGACGGCCTCGGCCGTGGTCCGGTTGTCGCCGGTCAGCATGACGACCTGGACGCGGTCCGCCCTGAGGGCGTCGATCGCGGCCTTCGTCGTCGGCTTGATCGGGTCGGCGACCGCGATGACGCCTGCAGCCCGGCCATCGACGGCGACGAACAGGGCCGTGGCGCCGGAGGCCCGCAGATCGGCGGCCGTCCCAGCAAGGTTGCCCAACGTGATGCCGCGGTCCGCCATCAGCCCGACGTTGCCCAATGCCACGGCATGGCCGTTGACCAGCCCGGTGACGCCCTTGCCGGTGATGGATGCGAAGCTGGCCGGGTCCGAGAGCGAAGCATTCGCCAACCGGGCCGCATCGACGATGGCAGCGGCGAGAGGATGCTCGCTCGACCGCTCCAGGCTGGCCGCGAGCACAAGCAGGCCGGCCTCGGACGTACCCGGCGCCGTCACGACCGCGACTACCTTGGGCTTGCCCTCGGTCAGCGTGCCAGTCTTGTCCACGACCAGGGTGTTTACCTTCTCCATCCGCTCCAGCGCCTCGGCCGACTTGATGAGGATGCCCGCACCGGCCCCCTTGCCAATGCCGACGCCGATCGACATCGGCGTGGCCAGCCCGAGCGCGCAGGGACAGGCGATGATGACGACCGAGACGGCCGCGATCAGCGCGTAGGACAGCGGCGGCGACGGTCCCCAGACCGACCAGGCCGCGAAGGCCAGGACAGCGACGGCGAGCACGGCCGGGACGAACCAGCCCGCGACGGTGTCGGCCAGCCGCTGGATCGGCGCCCGGCTGCGCTGGGCCTCGGACACCATGGCGACGATGCGCGCCAGCATGGTGTCCGACCCGACCCGGTCCGCGCGCATGACCAGGGCGCCGGAGCCGTTCACGGTCCCGCCGATCAGCGTGCCGCCCGCATGCTTTGCCGAGGGCATCGACTCGCCGGTGACCATCGACTCGTCCACGGCGCCGCTGCCGTCCACGACCTCGCCATCGACCGGCACGCCGTCGCCGGGCCGGATGTGGAGGCGGTCGCCGACCGCAATCTGGTCGATGCGAATCTCCTCGTCGTCGGCGCCGTTGCGCAGGCGGCGCGCCGTCTTGGGCGCCAGGTTCAGCAGGGCACGGATGGCGCCGCCGGTCTGCTCGCGGGCGCGCAGCTCGAGCACCTGGCCGAGCAGCACGAGCACGGTGATGACGGCGGCCGCCTCGTAATAGACCGCGACGGCGCCGTCCATGCCCCGGAAGCCCGCGGGGAAGATGCCCGGCGCGAAGGTGGCGACCAGGCTGTAGAGGTAAGCTGCCCCGGTTCCGAGCGAGATGAGCGTGAACATGTTCAAGTGGCGGCTCGCGACCGACGCCCAGCCGCGCTGGAAGAACGGCCACCCCGCCCACAGGACGACCGGCGTGGACAGCGCGAACTGGATCCAGATGGACGCCTGCATCGGCAGGAGGCCATGCAGGCCGAGGGCCGGGATGTGGCCGCCCATCTCCAGGATGAACGCGGGCAGCGCCAGGACCAGGCCGATCCAGAACCGGCGCGTCATGTCGGCCAGCTCGTGGTTCTGCGGGGCCTCCGCCGTCAGCTCGACGGGGTCGAGCGCCATGCCGCAGATCGGGCAACTGCCGGGGCCGACCTGGCGGACCTCCGGGTGCATCGGGCAGGTGTAGATGGCGCCGGGCTTGGCTGGCGCGGCCGCCGTCGTCTTTGGCCTTAGATAGGCGTCCGGGTCCGCCGCGAACTTCGTCCGGCAGCCTGCGCAGCAGAAGTGGTAAGTCGTCCCGGCAAGGTCGAAGCGGTGCTTCGACGTTTGCGGGTCCACCGCCATCCCGCAGACCGGATCGGTGACCGTGGTTGCCGCAGCGGGCGCCGCCGCGGCAGGTTTGTTGGCCTTGCCGCCGCAACCGCAGCAGCCCGGCGCATGCGTGTGGTCGTGGCCGCCCTGGTGTTCGTCCATGATGTCCTCCGCGGTCTGCCGGCGTGCGGACCGGACCTGCTGGGCCGAGACATGGTGCTTCCCACCATGGGAAGGTCAAGACCGGGGCTGGGCCCCTTGAGCTTCCCGCAACGGGAACCCTGATGTGGATGAGGGGCCGAGGATGCGCATGAACATCGGGGAAGCTGCTAAGGCGTCAGGCGTCAGCGCGAAGATGCTGCGCTATTACGAGAGCATCGGCCTTGTGCCGCATCCCGGCCGGACTGAGGCGGGATACCGGACGTATGGCGCCCCTGAGGTGAACACCCTCCGGTTCATCCGTCGTGCCCGTGACTTCGGCATTCCCATGGACCGGGTGAAGCTGCTGGTTGGCCTGTGGCAGGACGGCACGCGGCCGAGCCGGGAGGTGAAGGCGATTGCGCTGGAGCAGGTCACGAAGCTTGAGGCGGAGATCGCCGAACTGACCGCGATGAAAGATGCGTTGGCAGACCTAGCCGGCGCGTGCCGGGGAGATAGCCGCCCGGAGTGTCCAATCCTTGAGGACCTTGGACGCGTGTCGCCTGCTAGGCAGCCACCCCAGACGCCGCGGCGCGTGCCGAGCAAGGGCTTGCGGTTCGGCGCTGCCCGATAGCCGCACGTCGGTCCAGAAGCTTGATCTCCGGTGCTAGCTCGTCCTTGGCGGTGGACTGAATAGGCACCCGGGGACCATCAATCCCGTCGCTACCTGCTATGCCGGAGCCGATTCCCGCGCCGCCACCGTCGCGGCGAACGCCTGCACCCGTGCGTAGCAGTCGCCCGCCACCGTCTCCAGCCCCGGCCGGTCGGCCACCGTGATGCGCCCGCGGCCGTTGCGGACCAGCCCGGCCTCCCGCAACGACCCCAGCGCGATGGTCACGCCGGACCGGCGCACGGCCAGCATGATCGCCAGGAACTCCTGCGTCAGCGCCAGTTCGTCGCCGTCCACCATGTCATGCGCCAGCAGCAGCCAGCGCGCGCACCGCTCCGTCACGCTATGGCGGCTGTTGCAGGCGGCGGTCTGCGCCACCATGGCCAGGTAAACCTCCAACTGCCGCATCAGCTTGCGCCGCAGCACCGGCATCCGGCCGAGGCAGTCCAGCAGGGTGGCAGACGACATCCGGTTGGCGATGCCGGGCATCTGCACCATGGCGCGATTGAACGAGGTCGCCTGCGGGTCGAGCAGCACGGTCAGGCCGACCATGCCCTCGTGGCCGATCACCCCGACCTCGACTCCGCTGATCTGCTCCTGGGTGACGGCGACCATCGAGGCCATGCCGTGCTCGAAGAAGTAAACGCTGTCTATGCGCTCGCCGGGTTCGTGCAGGCCCTGGCCGTTGACCATGCGGACCCGGATCAAGTGTGGGCGAAGTCCGGACAGCTCGGCAGGGGGCAGGCTCGCGAGGAGCTTATTGCGGATCGGAACACCCGTTGACAACGCGAACCTACTTTCCGTAATTGCTCACCCCGAGTAGGCGATGGTCTTTTCGGCTGACGGGGCCGAGAGGACGAAGCGCAGGACGTCGAGCGCCGAGGCCTGGTTGGCCTTTGCGGTGCTGACGATGGTCCGGAAGGCGGC
>JAABUX010003917.1_pt1 | contig 19291 bp, 19 predicted proteins | sample 5561851 | NCBI WGS metagenome assembly JAABUX01 (sample SAMN10711883, study PRJNA513361) | rock metagenome | isolation source: Antarctica rocks | place: Antarctica: Victoria Land, Richard Nunatak red sandstone | collected 2016-01-03 | reverse complement strand
CGATCGGTCGTCCCATGGCAATTCTCCTTTATCGAGACTTTACCAGAGGGAAGACGAAAGCGCAAACTTATGAACCGAATTTCTGAGTCAGGACACTAGTCGACTTGTTCCACGGTCATTACCGAGCCGTCTCGTCAGTTGATGAGCTACTGGTTAGACCGCGAGAAGCAACTCGCTACTGCGACCGCGTTCGGGACGTCCTATCAGAGTCAGAGGACGAAGCGTTTGACTTGCCTGATGATGTAATTCTTCGGACGCTGCTCAATCTGAGGAAGCAAGGCTGATTGCCGCAACGACTCGGTTCAAATCGAAATGAAGATGCCCGCATTTGAGGTTCGACCTCGGGTGTGGGTATTTTTGTTAGATCTGTCCCCTTGACCCCCTCCTACGCGGTGTAGTATTACAGTGCGTAGGAGGAACGAGCCCATGAACGAGCGGTTGCCGCCGAGCGACGGCGAGCTGGAAGTGTTGAAGGCCCTCTGGGGTGAGGGGCCGGCGACGGTCCGGGGGGTGGATGAGGCGCTCCGGGGGCGCGGCAAGTCGCGGGCTTACACGACGGTGCAGACGTTGTTGAACCGGTTGCGGGCCAAGGGGCACGTCGCCAGCGAGCCGCAAGGGGGAGCGCTGGTGTACCGGGCGGCTTCGACCCGCGACGACTTGCTCCGCGACCGGCTCCGCGACCTGGCCGACCAGCTTTGCGAGGGGGAGCCGACCCCCTTGGTCTTGACCTTGGTCGAGGCGAACCGCTTTTCCGCCGCCGAGATCGCCCGGTTCCGGGCGTTGCTCGACCAGCATCGGGGCGACGAACCGACCGCTGGGTGACGTTCCCGCGGCTCAACCATCAACGGGGAGGACGGACATGCTCGGGTGGTGCGCGGAGACGACCCTGGTCGCGGCCGGGTTGGCGGTGCTGGCGCTGGGGGCGGGTCGGTGGTTTCGCCTGGCGCCTGAGGCTCGGCATGCGCTCTGGCTGGTGGTCCTGGTGAAGTTCCTGGTCCCGCCGGTCATCGCCTGGCCCTGGGCGGCGAGCGACCGACCGTCCTCGGTCGCCCCGATGATCACCCAGACGGCCCCGATGCCCGTCCCGCCAGCCCTGGGGCCACTCCCGGTTCCCCCTCAAGCCCTCGTCGAGCCTCCACCGCCCGAACCGTTGGTCGATTTGACCCGGACCGAGATCCCCGAGCCGTTCCCCGACCCGGTCGACCCCGAGCTTGCCGCCCCCCCGGCGGTGGTCGACCTCGCCATGCCCCGCCTCGAAGCATTTCGCCCAGAGCCTGTCGTGATCGAGCCGAGCGTGGTGGCACCCGTCCCCGCGCTCCGCTTCGGGTGGCGCTGGCTCGTGCTGGCGGGTTGGCTGGTCGGGACGGTCGTGGTCGCGGTCCGCGGGGCGGTCCGGATCGCCCGGTTCCGGCAAACCCTCCGCGCGGCGACGCCGGCCCCGGCCTGGCTTGGGGACGAGGTGGCGGCCGTCGCCGGGCGCCTCGGGGTGGTCCGGCCACCGCCGGTCCGGGTCGCGGCCGGGCTGGCGACCCCCCTGCTCTGGTGCCTGGGCCGGCCGGTCCTGGTCGTGCCCGCCACGATCGACCGGCTGACCCCCGATGCCCGGTCGGGCTTGCTCGCCCACGAGCTGGCGCACCTGGCCCGCTGGGATCACTGGGTGGTCCGGCTCGAACTCCTGGCCGGCCTGGTCTGGTGGTGGAACCCGGTCTTTCGCTCCGCCCGCCGCCGCCTCCGCGACGAGGCCGAGCAATCTTGCGACGCCCGGGTCGTCCGCGCCTTCCCCAGCCACCGCTTCGCCTACGCCGAGGCCCTGATCCAAGTCTGCGAGCACCACGCCCGGCCCGCTCCCCCCTTGCCCGCGTTGGGCATCGGCGGCGCCTGGGCCGCTCGAACCCTGGAAGCGAGGTTGACCATGATCCTCCGCGACCCGATCCGCCCCCCCAGCCGCTGGCTCCCCCTGATTGCCCTAACCCTGCTCGCCCTGGCCCTCCCAAGCTGGACCCTCGGCCGACAAGACCCCGCCCCGCCCACCGACCCACCGAAGGCCGAGGCCCCCAAGGTCGAGAACCCCGCGCCCCCCGAGTCGCCCCAGCCCATCGAGGCGACGGTCCGAGAAGCCGTCGAAGATCCCACCAAACAGCGACGCGATGTTATCAACCCGCCGGAGCCATCCCAACCTGCCCAACAGGGAGCGAAAGACAACAACCAACCAACCGAGGTGGAACCGGCTCGTCTCCCCGGGCGGATCGACCGATCCCGGGCTGATGGGAACTCCGCCGCGCGGTTCCAGGCCCGGCGCAACATCCAGGCCGCCGAGGTCGCCCGCGCCGAGGCCGAGCGCGACCGCCTCAAGGCCAAGGCCGATCACGACGCGGCCCGCGCCAAGCTAATGATCATCTCCCAAAGTGTCGCCGACGACGCGCAGGCTAGCCTCAAGGTCGCCGAGGCGGTAGTCGCCATCGAAAAAGCCAAGCTGGCCGAAGTCGACCTGACCCTCGACCCGGCCGACCCGGCGCCGGCCCTGACCTCCCGGCGCGATCCGGGGGAACTCTCCGTCCTCCAAGCCCGCCGCGCCATCCAGACCGCCGAGGTCCAACGGGTCGAAGCGCAACTCCGCCTGGTCGAGGCGGTCCTCGCCCGAAATAACTCCATCAACAAGCGGATTCCCACCTCGGTTTCGAGGGAGGAGATCCAGAAGGCCGAGGGGGAACTCGTGGTCGCCCAGGCCGAGGTCGCCCGCGAAAAGGCCAGGCTGACCGAAGCCGACGCGCTGCTCACTCAGGCCAACCCGGTACCGGTCCGGCAACCCAACCGCGACCGCGGAGAAATCGTCATCCTTCAAGCTCGCCGCGCTGCCCAAGCCGCCGAGGTTCAAAGAGTCGAGGCGGAACGCGACCAAGCCAAGCTCGAAGCCAAGAACACAGACGAACTCGTGCGGGGACGAGGGGTTAGTCCGAGGGAGTCCGCTCTGTATCAAATCAAGTTGAAGGCCGCCGAGGCCGCAGTCGCCCGTGAGCAAGCCAAGCTCGCCGAGGCCAACGCGATGCTCGATCAGGTCAAGGCCCCCCAGGCGGCCGATCCTAGCGAGGCGGTCGCCGGTGGTAAGCCGGTCGTGGCGCTCGGCGACTACCGCGATTTGGTCGACCTGGCGGAGATGCAGGTGCAATTCAAGCAGGTCGAGTTGCACCAAGCCGAAACTAAAGCCGACCGGGCAAAGAAGTACTTGGACGCTCGGGCTTCAATGGCTAGGGAGGGGAGGATCACGCAAACTGAATGGGCCAATACTCAAAGTGATCACAGCCAGGCCCAATATGAGGTGTCACTCAAGCAGATCGAAGTCCGCGAGGCGGAACTTCGGCTCAAGCAGGCCAAGCGGCGAGCCTACTCCGAGGAAGCCCAGCTCAAGCGGCTCGCCGAGCGGGCCAAGGATCGGCTCGACTGGTCGAGGAAGATGTTTCAGAAGGGATACGTCAGCGCCGCGACGTTCAGGCAGGACCGTGACCAGTACGACGACCTGATGTTTCAGCTTGACCCGAACTATCAACCGGAGCCGGAGTCGCCCGCAAATCCCGCTTCACCCTCGCCGCCGTCAAATTCGCCATGAATGGGGGAGTATCTGTGATCGGTCGATCCCCTCCGAGCCGGGAAGCCCGGAGGGGTTCTGATGCGAGTTGGCTTGAGCGGGTGGTCGATCTCAACCGGGAGAGGATGTCCGGGCGGAGGAGGCCAGGACCGGGAGTTTCCCGGCAAGGAAGGATCGAGGCGATGGTGCGTCGGCTCGTTGTGGTGGTAGCGGTCGTGCTGACCGGCCAGGGAGTCGCCCAGGCCCAGTTGTTTGACCTGGTGAACCTTGACCACCTCAATGGCAAATTGTCCGGCCAGGTGGTCGACCACACTTGGAACCACGGGTCGGACAACCGGATCTTTTCGCCGATCCTGGGGCGACCGCGCGACCTGTATATTTACCTCCCGCCCGGCTACAACCCGGCGGTCGCTTATCCGCTGATCGTCTTCCTCCACGGGGCGGACGTCGATGAGCACGACTTCCTTGATCCCGGCGACTTGAAAGAGATGGACCGGATGATGAGCCGGGGGGAGATCCCCCCCGCCGTGGTCGCCGCCCCCGATGGGACGTACCAGGGGAGAAATCGGCTCACCTCGACGCACTCGCTCTGGGTCAATGGCCTCGGCGGGCGGTTCGAGGACCACGTCGTCCAGGAGGTTGTTCCGTACGTCATGGCGCACTACTCGATCCGGCCCGAGCGCGAGGCCCACGGCTTGCTCGGGGTGTCGGCGGGCGGGTTTGGGGCGATGGGGATCGCGCTCAAGCACCGCGACGTCTTCGGCGCGGTGGCCACGCTCGCCGGGCCGCTCAACATGCGGTATTACACCTGCCAAGGCCGCTATGGCGACGACTTCGACCCCGCGACTTATCGCACCCGGACCGAATACAAGCCGAACCAGATCATCGCCAAGTTCTACTTCGGCTTCCTCCGCCGGAAGGTCAAGGACTTCATCGAGCCGGTCTACGGCGCCGGCCCCGATGTCCTCGCCCGGATCACCCGCGACAACCCCGCCGACCTCCTCGCCGCGACGGACTTGCGGCCCGGCCAGCTCCAGATTTACGTCAACTACGCGGGGCTGGATAACTACAACTTCGACGCCCAAGCGCTCTCTTTCGTCTGGCTCGCCGAGCGGCGTGGAGTTCAAAGCGACGTCGTCCGGGTCCCCCGAGGCCGCCACAACCTCCCCTACATCGAGTCGCAAGACCCCATCGGCTTCGGGTGGCTCGGCCGGCACCTGCTCCCGCCGGCCGCGCGGTGAAGCGATCTGGTCGCGATCTCCTCAGTCCCATCGGTCGGGCAACTGGCTCAAAAACTTGCAGCAGATACCGCGGGCGGTGGCGACGGGGAGTGGGCTGAGCGACTTGGTTCGACCATGAACCAAGAGATTGCGGTGTATCCGCACTTCATGCGTTTGGTCGAGCAGTTCCTGCGAAACTCGCCGGTGCGCTGCCAGGCTATCGATGAGGTCTTTGGTGCGTGGCCGCGTCTCCTTGGTCGTCGCCCAGAAGCGTCGGAGAGCCGATTCGAACTCGGCCAACAACCGGATGATGTAGGTTCCCTCCAGGTTCTTCGCCGTGCGTTGCAGATCCCTAAAGTCGAGCTTCCGCTGCTTGAGGATCTTGGATTCCCTTTGGGTCTGAATGAGAAGCTGCTCAAGGGCAAACTCAAGCACCAAGTATTCCCGCTCGATGGCTTTAATGCCGATCAGGCACCCGTCGCGGTCACGCATCGCGACGCATCATTTCTTGCAAAATTACCTCCATCACCTCTTGAGTGAGCGGTTGAAACGCGGCACGGTCATTCTCGGGCCGGTTCGGCTGACCGAGAAACGAGTCGTCGACGAGCCACTGCCCCCCCTCGTAGAACAGCCTGGCAACATCGTCGTAAGCGGGGAGTTGATAGAGGTCGACGATCCCTTCCACGCCGGGGCCGGATGGCCCGATCGGTTCGAGCAGAAGGCGGGTCACCCCTTCCTGCATCAGCAACGCGGGGGCCTTGTGGGGGCCGATCGTCGAGTCGCTGAGGTTCTTGGTGATCCGCCGGCTACTCCAACCCTGTGCCTGCGACCACCTCTCGAAGCGGTCAATCAGGCCAGTCAGGCGGTTGAGCCAGGCGTCCCGGATTTCTGCTATGGCTTCGGGCGCGAGGGAGGAGGTCTTGGTTCTTGCCATTCCGCTTAGTCCTCGGCAAATGGGCTGCTGCGAGCTGATCTTGGGGTAGGTTAATCTTAAAGCGTGGCACCCAGTTGACGCAATTGGAGCGGTCGGGTTGCAATCAAGCCAGTGCCAACCGCCAAAACCGCCCTCGTCGCGAGATCAACACATGCGCACCATCCTCTGGCTCGTCGTCGCCTGCCTGATCCCGGTTGGCCGGTCGGTGGGGGATGGACCCCCGGCTCGGTATGAGGTCGTCGCGCCCAAGCTCGATGGGATCAGCGCGACCGGAATCAACGGGCGGGGGGATCTGGTCGGCTTCGAGTGGGTGGCAGACCCCCAGCACCCGGGCGTCATCGGCCAGGAGCCGTTTTTTGCCCGAGGGGTCCAGCTCACCCGGTTGCCGCTCTTGCCCACCTATACCTCCACCTTCCCGGCCGCCGTCAGCGACGCTGGGCTGGTGGTCGGCCGGTCGAGCAAACCAGGCTCGGCGACGAGGCGCGTCCCGATGCAAAACCAGGCGTTCGTTTGGACCGAGGCGGACGGGATTCGTGGTCTGGGAGTGCTCCCCGGCGACCATGCGTCGCTCGGCGCTGGGGTGACTCGTGACGGCGGGTCGATCTGCGGGGTCTCGGTCGGCGACAACCGCGTCCGCCCCTGCGTCTGGGACCGCGCGGGGAGCGGGGCCGAGCTTACCTGGCGCGGGACCCCCCTGCCCCAGGTCGACCAGATCGCGTCCACCAACATCGCGATCAGCGACGACGGCCGGCTTGTGGCTGGGCTTGACGGGGTGACTCCGACCCTCTGGACCCGACCGATCAAGCCGGGTGAGCCGTGGACCCGCGAGACCCTCGGCCCGCCCCGAGCGATCCACCCCCGAGCCGTGAACAACGCGGGGACCGTCGCCGGGATCATCCTCCCACGCGACGGCTCGACCCACGCCGTCGTCTGGAGCCGCGTCAACGGCGTCCAGCCTATCCCCGAGCCTACTGGCTACACCCGATCCGAAGCCAGCGCCCTCAACAACGCCGGGTCGGTCGTCGGGATGATCGACGGCCCCGCCGGCTCACCGGTCGCCCCGCGCGCCTTCGTCTTCGAGAACGGCCGGCTCCGCATCCTCGAAGAAGGAGGCCCCAACTTCGTCGCCGCCACCGCCATCAACGACCGCGGCCAGGTGTCCGGCGTCTTTGAGCAGGAAGATGACGAACCGGCCAAAGGCAAGCCATGAGGCTCCTCCGGTTCAACCCCAAGCTGAACATCAAGGATCGGGAATGTCTAGATAGTTCAGTTGGTTTTCCAGGCAGTTTTCCAGCAGATCTTCCAACTTCCTGACATCGACAACGCTGCTTTCACGCCATGCGACATCCGCGTCCGCCAGAGCAGCATAATAGAGGTTGCGATTGCGAGTAAGTTGTTCGGGAATCGTCGGTCTACCGGGAAGGTTCTTCCCGAGTCGCACGCATAGAGCCAGGTACGATACCGCCCTTGAAGTTCGACCATTGCCATCCTCGAACGGATGAATCCAATTCAATCTCCAAAGCAGAAATGCCGAGGTTTTGATCGGCTCCCAATCGGTGGTGTTCGCGTCTTCACACATCTGCTCCACAAAACCAGCCACTGTTTCCTGCGGTGGAGGGCGGTGAACTGCTTCCCTAATCCTGACTGGGCAAGTTCGGTAAGAGCCCGCGTGGGAGTGAAGGTCGTTCATCGCTTTCCGGTGCAAATCCATGATGATCTCTGGCGAAATTGCCAGAGATCCTTGCATCTGATCGATCAGCCGAGATGTTTCATCGAACTGAGACAACCCGTTGCGGGTATCAAGTTCGATTTTCCGCCGACGGTCTTGATCCGCTTCCAAATTAGCTCTCTGCGGTTGGTTGGTGCGTCTCTCGCAACGCTTGTGAAGCCCGGATGACATCCTCACGAGTAATTTCCGGATCTTCCAAATTTGTGTTCCCGAAAGCGAAACTGATTCGTTGCTTCTCAACCTGCTCAGGCGTCATCTCGACAAGGCGAGCTTTTTCGATCAAGGCTTTCAATCGATTATTCATGTCGACGGCTCCGAAACGGTTTGCAAGCTTTTAGCAAGACCGGCCATGGCCCGCAAGCTGGACTCCCCTCCTTTGTTGTCCGTGTGGTTTTTCGCGCCGAGAACAACGTAGCGCAATTTGGACGCGGTTCAAGGACAAATAGTTCAATCCGCAATCGGTGAGCCGGAAAGATCGTTCACTCTGAACCGGCTGCCCTACTCGCGGCAGTCGCCCCAAGTTGGCAAGACAACCTGGGACGACTTGCGAATCCATCGGAGATTCGATGGCCAAAGCAATTCACTTCCCCGGCGGTTCGATCATGCGTCCTTGGCGGATGTAGTTCCACAAGGCTTGGGTTTGCAGGTCGGCCTTGCCTTCGAGGATCGTGGGGAGGACCGAGGTCTCGTTGTTGAAGTAAGTGGGCATCTTGGTTTCCGGCTCGACGCGGATCGGCGAGCGGACCCAGCGGTCGTAGTAGTCGAACCGAAGGCGCTCCTTGACGTGCATGAAGTTGATCCCGGGGGCTTCAAACACGCCGACGGCGGCGACTTTGCCGATGTTGTGGCAACTGACGCAGTTCAGACCCGTGTTGCCGACGAGTTGCTTGGCGACGGGGATCAACTCCGGGTCGGCGGCAAGCTCGGCCGGTTCGAGGGTCGGGTAGCCGTGCGACTGGGCCAGGCCGGCGGCCAAGCCGTGAGCCCGAGTGGCGAAGGCGGGCATCCGGGCGCGGAGATAGGGGCGGGGTTTGTAGTCGAGCCGGCCGGCGATGAAGGTTTCGGCCCAGTCCCCTCGGAGCTTCTCGCCGGTCCAGGTGAGCGACGGGCGCGTCTGGTCGGCGGGATAAGGGAGGCCGTCGGGGTCTTTCTCCTCGGTCGGGGCGTCGGCCAGAAGCTTGTCGACCTCGACCTTGTGGTCGGTCCAGACGTCGTCGTAGCCATCGCGCCGGTGGCAGGCGTTGCACTGCGCGGCGCGGACCTGACGCTCGGCGAACTCGGGGGCGGCGTCGCGAGTGAGCGAGTCGAGCCCGAGGTGAGCCAGCGCCCGGACCGCATCGGCGGACTCCGCCGACAGGGCGAAGTCGGGGGCCTGGCGGTCGGGGGTCTCGCCCGAGGCGACGCACCCGCGCTGCCAGCCTGCGTCGGTGATCGCGGCGAGCGCGACCACCTTGGCCCCGCCGGCAGCCGGCGCGACTCCGGTGGGTTCGATGGCGTGGCAGCTCACGCAGCCGGCCGAACCGAACAAGGACCGGCCTCGCTCGGGGTCGGCGGCGGGGCGCCCCTGCGCGGCGGTGGCGACGCCAAGGTCGACCGCCGGGGGGGACGAGACGTACGCGGCGACCTGTTCCGCCTCAGCGCGGGTGAAGTGGAAGTTGGGCATCTTGATCCAGGCGTAGTGCCGGCTCGGGTTGAGCAGGAACCCGACCAGGGCGGCCGGTTGCCACTTCGCCCCGACGGTCCGGAGCGGGACGCGCTTCGGCTCTTTCGCCCAGTCGTCGCGGTCGGGCAAGGTGTGGCAGCCCACGCAGCCGAGGTTGGCGAATAACCGCCCGCCGGCGGTCACCTGCTCGGTCGAGGGGGCGGGAGCGTCCGCCGACGGCTTGCCGAGCGTGGCCAAATAGGCGGCGAGGTCGCGGGCCTGGTCTTGGGCTTGCGGGCCGTGGATCACCTTGGGCATGGTCGCGGTGGGCCGGAGGGCCTTGGGATCGACAATCCAACTTGCCATCCAGTCGCTGTTGAGCCGGGTCCCGGCGTCGGCGAGGTTCGGGGCGTCGGTGGCGAGTTCGGGCATCCGGTCGGCGGTCGCGATCGCCTGGTCGGGGGCATGGCAATTCAGGCAGCGCATCTCGGCGATTACGAGTCGCCCTTCGCGGAGCCGGGTTCCTTGGGCGAGCGGTTCGACCTTGGTATCCCTCGTGAAGGCGCCGGGGTTGATCGGCTCGCGGCGGAAGTCCTCCGAGGCCCAGAGCAGCCGGACCTGCGCATCACCCGATGGGGGGCTGTCATACGTCACGACCAGCTTGTTCGGCCCCTTCTTGAGCTTGGCGGGCTTCCCTTCCGCCTGCTGGAGGTCGTCCCCCTTGCCGGTCAGGACGGCCTTGCCGTTGAGTTCGACCTTGATCTTGCCTCGACCGGCGGCCTGGATCGTGTACTCGCCGCGGAACGGAACGGTCAGGTCCCCTTCCCAGACCGCCCGGAACGGGCCGGGGGGGAGAAAGGGGGTCGGCGCCGTGCCGGCGGGGACGTCGAGCGCGACCATCCGGGCGGTCCGGGTGTCCTTGAGCGCCCCGCGCTCGAAGGTCAGGGCCAGGCCCAGTTCCTTGCCGGCGGGGAGGCGGGGGCCTTTCGCCTTTTCTTCCTCGTCATCGTCGTCGGGCTGCGCCTGGGCGATCGAGGCGGCGGCGATGGCCGCCGAGGTCGGCCAGATCCCGGCCTGGGCGGGTTCGGCGCAGCCTACGAAGAGCACCACGGTCCCGACCATACCAAGGAAGGGGCCGCGGCGGGGAAGATCGGAACCTGGGGAAGTCACGGTTTGCTCCTTGGTCCTGCCGGAAAGGGAGGGGCGGAGGCAGTCACCACCCGGTCGGGCTGGCCAATATTGGGGGAAGTTCGTCGAAATCATAAGCAGATGACTGCCAGGAGCGACGCTTGGGTGGGTGGTTGATGGGGCCAAGGGGAATTGTCGTGGAATACCGATTGTGCGAAGCGAAGACCACCAGGAAGCTGAAACGGACCTTGAATCAACTCCTCGGCGCCGGCTGGCGACCGATCGGAGGCGTGTCGGTGGCTCAACCCCACAGCACGAACAAATGGTGGTATTACCAGGCTTTGGTCCGCGATCAGGAGTCAATTAAGCTGGCGCCAAGTGGGTCCGAGGAGTTCGCCAAACCGCAATCGAATGGCTTCGGCGATTTGGACTGACCGAGCCGTTTATCGAACCCCCCGACCGGGGTGCGGCCGAGGGGGTTCGTGATTGATCAACCCGGCCGGATCATAATCCGGGGACGTAGTTGATCGTGTTGTAGACCTCGACCGGGATTCGCTTGCCGTCGGCCGACTTGAGCCGGGCGCGGATCTTCATCTGCATGACCGGCTTGAGGTCGGGGATGGTGAGCGTGACGGTTTTCTTGTCCTCGGACAGCTTGGCGGCCTTGACGTCGACCTCGCTGTGCCCCTTGGTGAACGACTTGGTCAAGGCTTCGATCGCGGTGTTGAACTTGGCGCGCTCGTCCGGGTTCGTGCTCTTGCTCCGGTCGGCGCGGAGCTTGTTCAACTCGCGGACCTTGTCCTGGTAGTCGTCGGCCTCGGCGGAGTAGTCGTCCGAACCGTACTCCGAGCACCAGAGGTAGTTCCACTGCTCGATCTCGAAGCTGTCGGCGTCGGTGGCGTCCTCGGGGTCGACCGGGTCGGTGAAGGTGAGGTCGATCTCCCCCTTCTTGACCTTCAGGCCGGTGACCATGTTGGCCGGCTTGCCGGTGTAGCGAACCCGCTGAAACGCGGCGTCGGTCGCGGCGCTCGACTGCCAGCCTCGAAGCCCGGCGACGTACAACTGGCCGTCATGGTCGTTGAACTTTGGCCGCATGATCCCCGTCAGGAAGTTGACCGGGAACCGGGCGACTCCCCCCTGGATGTGGCCGTCTTGCTGGTCGACCAGCGCCAGGAAGAGCGAGCAGGTGCCGTACGACGTGTGCAGGAGCCGCCCGCCGAACGGACCCCACTTGTTGCTCGTCACCCAGGTCTGGCCGCCGGAGGAGTTGTCGACGTCCTTGGGGAACCAGCAGATCGGCTCGTCGTACATGGTCGGCTTGTCGTCGCGGTGCGCGGTGTCGACGACGCCGTAGAACCCGCCGGGGTTGATCCAGTTGAGCCGGCACTTGGGCATCCAGGTTCCTTCGTTGTCGCCGCTGGTGAGTTGGCCGGTCGGGCCGACGCCGATCCCGTTCGGGGCGCGGAAGCCGGTGGCGTAGTTCGACAGGGTCTTGCCGTCCTTGCTCACCTTCATCACGGTCCCGCTGTTGGCGGCGATGTAGTCGAACCCACGACCGCCCCCCTTCACCGGCGCGGCCTTGGCGAAGTAGAAGTTCCCCTCGGGGTCGGTTTGCAGGTCCATGGCGAACTCGTGGAACCCGGTCGTCGCGGCCATGTCGTGGTTGAACGCCTCGTAGAAGTCGGCCTCGCCGTCGCCGTCGAGGTCGTTCAGGCGGCTGATCCCGTCGCGGCCGAGAACGTACACCTTCTCATCGACGATCTTCAGCCCCAGCGGCTGGAACAACCCGGTGGCGAACCGCTTCCAGGTCAGCTTTTCGAGTTTGTCGTCGATCCCCGCGACGACCCAGACGTCGCCGCTCCAGGTCGAGAGCGCGGCCTTGGTTCCCCCTTTGAAGAAGTCCATCCCGCCGAACCGAATCCACGACTGGTACGGGTTCTGGTCGGGGGCGGTGATCGTGTCGACGACGTAGGGGCCGTCGCCCGTCCCCAAGGTTCCCTTCGTGGTCACGGTCTCGGTCCAACGCGCTGGGCCGCCTTTGGTGAACTTGGTCAGGTTGGCCACGGCGCCGCTGGCGGAGATCAGATGTTTGGCCAATCCCGAGCTATCGGTCTTGGGCGTCCGGGCGATGGCCAGGCGGAAGTCGACCGGCAGCGGCGAGGCGGCGAGCTGGAGCAAGACCCGGCCGTCATCGAGGATCTTCCAGGTCGAGCCTTTCGGGGCACCCGTGACGCCGGCCAGGGTGACCTGATCCCCCGCCGTCAGGGCGACGATCTGATCGTCGGTCCGACCCCCGTTGTTGGTCGCTTCGGCGGAGCCGGGAGCATAAGCCCCCCCTTGGCCTCCCTCGACATCGGCCACGACCAAGGTCAGCGGTTGCCGGGTCGGCGCGATGTTGAAGGTCCGGGTCAGGACCGAGTGGCCTTCCACCTGAACGGCCGCCGGCATCTCCAGGACCGACGTCCCGCCCACCGTATAGGAGAAGACGATGTGGTCGCCCGAGCGGTACAATCCCTTGTATTTGGCCCAGTCGGCGGGCAGAGGGCCGAACGGTTCACTCCGGGGGTCTTTGAAGTCGTCCCCCTTGGCCCAGCCTGGTCCGGGCTTGGTCCCGAAAACCGGCGTCCCCTTGGCGGTGGGCCAGGAGCCGTGGCTCCCGTCGAACGGGGTCCCGAGGAGGTTCACGAAGCCGCCGGTCCAGCCGCCGGCCACCCGGAGGAGGTCGGTGTCAAAGCAGATCGCCGCCGGGTGTTCCTTGTCGCCGAGGTGGACGACCACGCCTTTATTGGCGTTGTTGTCGTTGCCTGGGGTCGGCACCTTGACCGACGCGGTCAGGAACGGCCCGTAATTCATCTTGCCCCATTGCGAATCCTCTTCCTTGGGACGCTCCCGCTTCTGTCGCGCGGCCTTTCTGGTTTCCTTCTTTTCGGCCTTCTCCGCCGGGACCGAAGTTGTGGCCGGATCTTGCGCCGGGGCGAGGGCCGCGCCCAAAACCGAACCCACGCCGAGAAGCAGCGACCAAGCCAGCATGGGGCCGCGTCGGCGGACTCGGGCGATAGGATCTCCAATCATCACGCAAACCTCGTGTTACCTGGGTGAAAGAGCGGTGGGCGGAAGGCAACGATCTCGACCGGGCGGGACAATTCGATCAAGGGGGCCGACCAGCCAGCGACCCGAATGATCCGAATCATCTTAAGACATGCGCCCACCAAATCCAAGGGGCTGAGGTCGCCCCAACTCGATCGGGCCAAGCCACGCCGTGCCTTGACCGGTCCGCTGATCGGCTTATCCTTACGAGACTTGCTTGCCTCGATCGAGCCGAAGGTCATCCCGAAAGGTGGCGGCGATGGAACTTGACCCGCGCGTCATGGACGCGAAGTTGTGCTACAAACTGGTGATCGGCTGCGTGGTCCCCCGCCCGATCGCGGTCGTCTCAACCGTCTCAACTGCCGGCGTCCTCAACATCGCCCCGTTCTCCTACTTCACCGTCGCCAGCCACACCCCGCTCAGCCTCGCCTTCGTCGTCGGCGGCCCCAAGGGGGACGGCTCGGTCAAGGACACCCTCCGGAACGCCCAGTTCGTCGCGGAGGGAGGTCTCGGCGAGTTCGTCGTCAACATCGCCGACGAATCCTACGCCGAGGCGATGGCCGCCACCGGCGAATCCCTCCCCTTCGAGGTGTCGGAATTTCACCACACCGGCCTGACTCCCACCCCGAGCCAGACCATCCGCCCCCCTCGGATCACCGAAGCCTCCGTCGCCTTTGAGTGCCGGACCACTCAAGTCATCCCGATCGGCGAGGCTCGGATGATCATCGGCGAAGTCCTCCATATCCACGTCCGCGACGAGCTGGTCGACGACCGCCTCCACATCGACCCCGACAAACTCGCCGCCATCGGCCGAATGGCCGGCAACGACTACGTCCGGACCCGCGACCGCTTCGAGGTCAAGACCAACGGGCGGTAGGCTGAGATGATGCCGCAACCACGCGATCCGACCGAACATTCGTTAGTGATTAAAGCCTTGACCACCGGCTTGAGCGATTGCGTCGAGTGGAAGAACGACGCCTTGCTGGGAAGGGTCCGCAGCGACCCCGACCTCTAAGGCTTGACGCCCCGGACGATCCGCCGCGACGTGATCAACAAGGCCAAGAGCTTCCCGCAAGAAATCATCCAGGTGCCGGAAGTCAGAGCGGAATATCAGGCGGATCGAGACTATTATTATAAGGTCTTCCTCGACTACGCTGGTCTGCCCTACCAGATCTTCGTCGAACTGATCCTCAACAATGACGACCCTGAATTGCCGGCCGTCACCATCGTCAGCGTCCACCGCCAGCGGAGTTGATCCGATGAGCCGACCTTTTCCGCGAAAGTGCGCGACTTGCCGAGAGCGAGCGGTGCAGCCCGTCCGGCTCGACTCCTACGCGACGACGATCGAGCACGAAGGTCGCTCGTACGAACTCACCCTCGCTGACGTGCCGGGAACCCGGTGCGACGTCTGCCAGACTCTGATCCTGGATGAGTCGGTGAGCGATCGGATCGACGACCAGTTGCGCAACTCGGTTGGTCTGCTTTACCCTGGCGAGATCAAGAACCGCAGGGAAGCCCTCGGACTGACCCAAGGAGCGGTCGCGAACGCTCTCTCGGTCGGCGAGGCGACGTTCGCCCGCTGGGAGTCGGGAGCCCAGATCCAACCAAGGGGGATGGATCGGTTCCTCCGCGCGTTCCTCGACTTGCCCGACCTGCGGCTCTACCTCGCGGGCCATCCACTGCCGGTTGCGATTTCCGCTGTCAACGAACTGGCGCGTTGATGTTGGCGGCAACGAGCGACTATGAAGACCGACGAGACTCGCGTTGAATTGCTGACGGCCTTGGTTGAACTCGGGCGGGCGCACCCGAACTGGCGGCTCGGGCAGACGCTGTCCAACCTCGCGATGGCGGCGGGGCGTTTGGACGCGGGAGGAGTTTGGAATTTGGAAGACGGGGAAGCGCTCGCGGCGGCCCGGCAACTCTTGAGAGATCGTGCCAAGACGTCGGCATCAAACGCTTAATTTGATCACGCTCGGGCCGGTGTGGCTGGTGTATCCACGGGTCATCGCAGCATGTTACAATCCCAACGGAGGCGCGCCGTGATTCAGACTGTAGAAGCGGTTATTGATGCGAACGGGCAGATTCGTCTGCTGAGTCCAATCACTGTGGATGCCCCAAGGGGGGCGCTAGTCACGGTGTTGGAGGAACCTGCGGTCGTGCCAGGTGAGGCGGCACTACTAGCTGAGGCGGCCTTGGCTGAGGACTGGCTCCGACCGGAGGAGGATGCGGCGTGGGCTTACCTTCAGCCGGCGAAGTCGTCTTGATTCCGTTCCCCTTCTCGGATCTGTCGCAGGCCAAATTGCGACCGGCGGTCTGCCTGGCTCCAGCAGGCAGGGGCGATTGAGTCTTGTGTCAGGTCACCAGTAACAACTTCGGTGATCCCGAAGCGATCCCGATCGACGCGGCCGACTTCACGTCGGGTGGTCCGCGGTTAGTAAGCCATGGCCGACCGGGCAAGCTTTTCACCCCCAACGCCAGCCTCATCGTGCGGTCCCTGGGGACTTTGGCCCCCGACTCGTTCGAGCGAATTTTGATGGCGGTCGCTGATCTGTTCCGTCCCGCGAACCCGGATGCTTGACCCGCCGTGACGCGAGGTTAATTGGCCCTATTACGCATCCGCCAGGCCGAACAAGGCGCGGACGGCGGTGAGGAGGGGGTGGGGTTGGTCGCTGGGTTCTTCGGATGAGGCGGCGGTCCGCAGCGCGGCGCGGGGGTGGTGGAGGAACTGGTTCTGGAGGCGGAGCATGGCGTGGGCGATGTCGGCGCGCTGGCTCGGGCTAAGGTCGGGCTGGCGGGCGATCAGGGCTTCGAGTTCACGGTTGCGGGCGGCGTCGGCGTAGTCGCCGAGTTGCCGCAAGACCGAGCCGGCGTGGGTCCGGTGGCGGAGCGAAGCGAGGCACAAAGTCGTCTCGCGCTCGATGATGGCCAGGGCGGGGTCCCCTTTTGGCGCTTCAGCCGGTTCTGGTCGGCCTGGGCGCGGAGGTCGTCGACGTTGTAGAGCGTGACCATTGCGAGGTCGCCGACTTTGGGATCGAAGTCGCGGGGGATGGCGATGTCGAGGATCAAGGCGAGCCGGTTCTTGCGGGCCTTCTGGACGCGGGTGTAGATCTCGTCGTCCACGATCGGCCGGTCGGCGGCGGTGGTGCTGACGACGACGTCAGCTTCGATCAAAGCTTGTTCGAGGTGTTCCCAAGGCACGGCGCGGCCGTTCCAGCGGGCGGCGGCGACTTGGGCACGCTCGGGGTTCCGGTTGGTGACGAGGATCGTCCCGGGGCGGAGGGCGGCCAAGTGCTGGAGGGTCAGGTCCCCCATCTTCCCGGCGCCGATGACGAGGACGGTCTTGTCGCCGAAGGTGTCGAAGACATCCTTGGCCACATCCACGGCGACGCTGGCGACCGAGAGTTTCCCCTTGTCCATCCCGGTCTGCTCGCGGACGAGCTTGCCGACCTTGAGCGCGTGGGGGAACAGGGCGTGGAGGATCGGCCCGACGGTCTTCCGGGCGGTGGCGGCCTTGTAGGCGTCGCGGACCTGGCCGAGGATCTGCCCTTCCCCCAGGACCAGGCTTTCGAGGCTGGAGGCGACCTTGAACAAATGGGACACGGCCTTGGCGTCGTGATGGTCGACCAGGTGCGCCGCGAACTGGTCGGCGGGGAGGGCGTGGAAGTGGGCCAGCCAATCGATCAAGGCCCCGGTCGTCGGGGCGGCGTGGCCGGTCCCGGCGGCGTAGACTTCCACCCGGTTGCAGGTCGAGAGGACGACGAACTCGGCGCCGGGGAAGGCCGAACCGAGGGCGACGAGGCCGTCGTTCAGCTTCGAGCCGTCGAACGCCAGCGCCTCACGGATCGGCGCGGGAGCCTGCCGGTGGTCAAGCCCCAAGGCGAGGACTTTCACGCCCCCCTCCCGGCCAACACCTCGGCGGGGACGGCGGCGCGCGGGGCGAGGCTCGCGTCGGACTGCTCCCGCGACCGGGGGGCGCCGTGCGACGTGATGTGGAGCAGGTCTACACCGATAGTCGCGATCGCCAGGCTGACGAAGGCGACGATGGTCAGGAGCATCACCCGCCGCCCGCGCATCTCGGGGCGGAACCGGGCGTGGAGCAGAACGGCGAAGACCAGCCACATCGCCACGCCGCCGACGACCTTGGGGTCGGACCAGCCAACTCGGGGCATCCCGGTCTGTTCCGCCACGACCTCCAGCGCCAGGCCGACGACCAGGCCCGCCGTCAGGAACGGGAAGGCGACCGTGATCGCCGCCCGATTGACCCGCTCGGACTGCTCCAGGCTGGGCAAGGCGAACCCGAACCGCTGCGGTCGCTTGTGCTTGAGCCGGTGCGACTGCGCCAGGAACATCAACCCCGCCGCCGCCCCCACGCACGATCCCACCGCGCCGACGAGGTACAACAACCCGTGCGCCGTACCCCAGAACACCGTCGCCCCGCTCCACCGGGGATGGAGCCAATCTTCGCGAGGTGCCCAGAAACCGGCGATCATCACCAATCCCAGGACCAACGGGAGCACGAACATCCCGACGGCCACCGGTCGGGGTGCCCGGACGATCAGGTACAACCCAACCCCCGCCAGGACCCACGACAGGACGATCATCGACTCGAACGCCGTCGTCACCGGGAGCTGGTGGTTCACCAGGGTCAGGTTGCCGAGGTAAGCCGTCTGGACGATCCAGGCCAAACTCGTCAACCCAAGCGTGGCCCACCACCGACCCGGCCAACGGACCGCGAACCGGGCCAGGTCGCACAGGAGCGCCAGGCCATAAGTCCCACCAAAACAAAGGACGCTGAGCCGATCCACGCCTGAGCCCTCTCCCCCTCGGACACCCCGATCCCCCGGAGATTATAGGCACCTGGCTCGCTCGATCCCAGGGGAGGCTCTAGGGAACGTCAGTAAGCCGTGGCGTCGATGACTTCGCCGCCGTTCCGCGTGGCCAGCCTCTGCCAGATACCGGGCGGGATGCGACCGGCCAGGATGTCGGCGGAGAGAGCGTCATCGGCCGGCCAGGAGTCGACCGAGTCTTTGACGAACCGGACCGAGCCGTCAGCCATCAGGACGTTCACGCCGCCGAGGTGCATGCTGAGGGTGCCCAATGCCCATTCGTCGCCGCTGATGTAATTGTCGACCTCGCCGATTCGCCGGGGTGGGCGACGGGCCGAGGCCAACGTCGACTGCGACCGCGACGAGGCCCAGAGGTTCGCCATCCGCTTCTCGTCCGCTGTCAAATGTGACAGCAGCTGGAGTCGAGTGAGCGACCGCTCCGAGGTAAGCATCGTCGTCGACAGACCGTCCACAATCGCCGAGAACCCCACCGGCTGAGGGGTGCCGAACGCCCCGTTAGCACCCCGGTCCGACCAGGGGACGGCACAGGTCTCGCCGGTCGACGTGGCGAATTGGGGCAGTGACCCGGCAATGCCAACATAGCTTGTTCGCGCGATTCCAGGCAAGTTCGCCGTGTCGTAACCGAGTTGAATCGCTGTGCTCAAAGGGAGAGGCTGGGGCGACATCGCGTCGGTATCGTCGGGGCAAACGAAGGTCGAGACCGTCGTTGCGGTTGCGGTGTGATTGTCGGGGCTGAGGACATACAATTGGTGGTTCAAGGCGTTATACAGCGGTGACTGCTCGATGTAAGGGAGGATCGCGACCTGGTGGCTCTCATTGTAGAGATTCGACTGGCAGGTGGCCGAGGGACCAAGGTTGAACCGGGCGTCGAGCGACCCACTGATTGCCATCGGCAGCGAACCGAGGGAGGCATGGTAATTGTGCAGGCCGATCCCGACCTGACGGAGGTTGTTCAAGCAACGCGACCGCCGCGCCGCCGTCCGAGCCGCCTGCACCGCCGGGATCAGCAGCGCGACGAGCACACCGATGATGGTGATGACGACAAGCACCTCGATCAGCGTGAATCCGCCGGGCCGGGGATTCTTCATCGTTGTTTCGGCATGATTGCACCGCATCGCGTC